>JADMIO011421278.1_pt1 | contig 108790 bp, 82 predicted proteins | sample 8958161 | NCBI WGS metagenome assembly JADMIO01 (sample SAMN16585339, study PRJNA669376) | soil metagenome | isolation source: Crop rotation soil | place: USA: Cullars Rotation, Alabama | collected 2011
GCCGCGACTTCAAGTCACGTGAATTCCAAGCTTCGGATCCCACTGTGCTGGAAAGCCTCCTCATCGACCATATCGATCGGCAGCAGCGCCAACTATGTGTACTCGGGTGTGGATAATGCCGGTGGGCAACCTCTGCCTGCGTTCATGGTTACAACCACGCCCGATTTCACCAACCTATCGACCTTCAAGAGCAATAATCTGACCGGAGTGCAAGGCGACCCGACGGGTTTCATTCCGAATTTGAAGCAGGCCACGCTGCCGACCGACACCGGACTGCTGCCGAAATGGCTTCAGACCACATCAGATCCCGTGTTTGGCGCGCGCGCGTTTGTAGAGCAACTTAGAAAAGCATCTCAGCAACAGTTTTACGGATGCAGCAGCGGTTCGAGTTCAAGTTGCGACCGCTACTTTAATACGGCCGCCGGCGACGCGGCGCCATCCGATTTCGGAGCGGGCACTACCGACGGGCTCTTTACGTTCGTAGACGGCGACGTTTCGCTTCCCAGTGCCGGCGGCAAAGGACTGTTAGTGGTTACGGGAACTCTCTCCATGAATGGAAGTCAAACCTTCGATGGTTTGGTGCTCGTGCTTGGCGGCGGCGTACTCGATCGCAGTGGCGGCGGTAACGGATCGTCGCTCGGTGCGTTCGTAGTAGCCAAATTCAACAGTACTGGAGATTTCTTAGCCCCATCTTTCACTTCTTCCGGTAGTGGTACCTCCACGCTCCAGTTGGATCGGAATAAGATCAAGACCGCGTTACGACTCGGTGGGATTCCCGTTCTTTCCGTCAGCGAGTTCTGAAAAAACAAAATGTTTCAGAGGATACGATGCGAGGAAATATCTTTAACCGCCTGAAGCGACAAAACTCCCAATCGCTCATGCAAGCGCAAATGCATTTTGATAAAGGTGTGCGCCTGGCAGCCGAGGGCCATTATCCAAATGCAGTGATGGAATTGAAACTCGCGACGCGCGCGAATCCAGCGCACGCGGAGACTCGCATGGAGTTAGGGATTGCATACCACAAGATGGGTCAACTCTCGAAAGCGATCAAAGCCTATCTGGCCGCGCTCGAAATACGCCCGGACTTTGTACCTGCATTCAAAAACCTTGGCGCTGCATACGATCAGATCGGCCAGTTTGTTGATGCCTTGAAGGTATATACCAAGGCAATCATGCTGGCGCCTCACGATGCCGAATTGCGCAGTGATCTTGGTCTTGTTTACTTCAACATCGGAAGCTACGCCGAGGCCATCAAGGCTTTTAAGCAGGCCCTCGATATCGACTCTCATAATGCGCGGGCGCACTATTGCCTGGGTCTGGTCTATCTTGATCTCGGTGACATTCAGATGGCCGCGGAAGCACAAGAGCAACTGAAGGACCGAAATGAAAAGCTTCTGGCCTTCCAGTTGTTGGACAAGATTCAACTGCAAAGCCGGCAGGCATCATGAAATAGCGCGCCGATTTCTCGTCTTCCTGACCCAAATAGGACTTCGTTTACGCGTTCCTTAAAGAGTGGCTTGCGAAATGTGAGTCGCCTGCGTCGCGTCAACAACAATTAATCCTCTACAAACGCTGTAGCTCCGGAGGTCCTATGTTCCGTCAAAGCGTTTTACTTCCCTTCCGACTCGCTTTCCTGCTTCTCATCGCGCTACACGGGTTGGCATACGCAAACGAACCCGAGACCACCAAACTCGAACCCGGCAAACATTTTCAACGCGAGATCGCAGGTACCGAAGTACATTCGTATCAACTCGATCTCCTTATCGATCAATACGCCCTTGTCACAATCGACCAGCGCGGCATCGACTTAGCAATCTGGACGTACGAGCCTAACGGGCAAAAGATAGCCGAGGTGGACGGCGTCAAGGCCGGTGATTATGAATCGATAATCTTCGTAGGCGCGACGACGGAGCCTTATCGTCTCGGAATTAGAACGACGTCGACAACATCACCGGCAGGACAAATACGACATTAAGATCAAGGAGCTTCGTCTAGCCACGCAGAAGGACAAAACCTCTTACGCTGGGGCAAAAATCGTATTGGCAGCACTGACACTCGAAAAACAGGGTTCGGCAGATTCGTTCCGCAAGGCAATCGCGAAATACAACGAAGCACTTCCCATCTTCCGATCAGCCGGGCTGCGCATCGGGAAGCGAATGTCCTCTACCTGATGGCGACCGACTACGTTTTCCTCAGTGAGAAGCAGAAGGCGCTGGAGTGTGGTAACGAGGCCGTGCAGATCGGCGAAATCGCAGTCCGCGAGGCCGATAAAGCGGAGCGAGAAATTGCGATTAAGGCCCAAGCTAATGCATTCGATAGCCTCGGCCGAGTTCATAACGAGTTGGGCGACAAGATGAAGGCGCTGGAGTACTTCAATCAGGCGTTGGCGCTGCACAGATCCAGCGGTAACAAGGTGGGAGAGCTTACTAGCATAATGAATATTTCCATGTCCTATGAGTACATCGGTGACTACAAAAAGTCGCTTGCCTTCACCGAGCAGGCAGCCGCACTCGCCGGCAAATTGGGTGATCACGCCAGAGAGGGATCGATATTCAATAATCTCTGTGTGCTGCACGAGGGTCTGGGAGAATTCAAGCAAGCACTCGATGACTGCAAGCGAGCCATCGAGATTAGACATGGCTTCAACGATGCTCTCGGCGAGGCAACTACACTGGGCAATCTGGCAGGGGTGAATGCCGACTTAGGTGACTATCAGCAGGCACTGGATTTCTACCAACGCGGCGAAGCTAAGTATCGAGCACTTGGAAATAGCTCCGGCCAGGGTGTCGCCGCCGCGTTGCGAAATGCGCAAGTCGAGATGTCGCAAGACAAACGTTGGCACAACCCGCGCTACTGGGCCGCGTTCACCATCCAGGGCGAGTGGAAGTGAGCCGCAGATGAAAGAGCAGCGCCAAAGGCGCGCAATATGATAGCCAGGGGCAAGCGCTGAGCGGAGCGAAGCGCATCGCCCCTGGTTAGAACGAGTAGATTCAATAGAGCGCTGAAAGCGCGGAATATCAACGCTAGTTATTACGCTCTTTCAGAGCTTCGCAGGCTTTGGATTCTTTATCCAGGGGCGACGCGCCTCGCCTTGCTCGGCGCTTGCCCCTGGCTATCATATTGCGCGCCTTCGGCGCTAGAACGAAACGCGGACGCCGAGTTGAATTTCGCGACCGGGGGTTGCGGCTTCCGTGATCGTGCCGAACTGGGGCGTGTTGACGAACCGGTTCGGTGTTCCGAGGTTCGAGTGATTGAGCGCGTTGAATGCCTCAGCACGAACCTGCACCTTGACTGACTCCGTCATCGCGAACTCTCGCTGCAACGCGAGATCAAGCGTCTGCCGCCCTGGTCCATACACAGTGTTCCGCCCCACGTTGCCGAAAGTAAACGCGGCCGGTGTCGTAAACGCCGCGGTATTGAACCATCTATCGGCCGTTCGACTATTCGCATCGAAAACAGGCGCTCCAGTGTAATTCGCGCGAATCGGATTTTCACCCAACAGCGTACCCGCGTTAGCAGTGTCGCCGAACACGGAAATGGTGAACGGAAAACCGCTCTGCGCCTGGTAGATCGCCAGAGTCGCCAATCTTTGCTCACCGCATGAACGAAGCCGCTCTGCTTCAGCGCGGGTATCCCGTAAACCATGCTCAGCGCAAAACGGTGACGCACATCGCAGGCAAGTCCCTTCTCGAGTGTGAGATTCGAATTATCCTGAGGCGCAGCCGATTCAAACATCGGCGAACGGAAATCAGGAGCATCGCTCAGGTTCTTCGCGAAAGTGTAGTTGGCGAGGAAAGTCCAACCGCGACTGAATCTCCTGCGCAAATTGACGTAACCAGCCTGATACCAACTCTGCGCGGAATTCTCCAAAAGATTAATGCCACTCACGGGAAACGTTGTGCTGGCGATCGCGATATCGGTGGGCAGCACCATCCCCGGCAGAAAGCTTATGGTCCTGAACGGCCGGCGTGGCCCAATCGCACCCGGACCAGCGGGTGCATTGTTGATTAAGTGCGAGCGCTGCAAATGTAATCCGTGCGAACCGAGATAGCCGAACTCAAGCGTTGTTTCCGCACCGAGACTCTTCTCCACCGAACCACTCCACTGCTCGATGTACTGCGGCGGCGCATCGGCTTCAAACGCGGCGAAACTGACGGTCGTCGTTCCCAACACCGCGGGGCCGAAGTTGAAGTGACTGGCGACGATTCCCGCCGCGGGAGTGAAATTATCGCTCTGCTGTGTTTCCGGAAACACGTAAGGCACGTTGTGTCGCTGGTTGCACCACGTGTTCATATCAACTGGGGTGAAAAAGATTCCGAAGCCTGCGTGCAAGACGAGCCCATGCTTGTGCAGGTTGTGAGAAATGCCGATGCGCGGCGCGAAGTTGAGTTTATTCGAGTAGTTTAGACCTTCCGGAAAACCCTGCTGCCCGCCGACAAAGACAAAAGGCACGCCGTCCTGGAACGTCAGATTCGTGTTTGGATAACGAATGTCGACGAGCGGACTCATGTATTCATAACGAAGACCAATCTGGATCGTCGTGTTGCGCGTAACCTGAAAGCTGTCGTGGACAAAAGCATCCGCATACCACTGCCGCAACTGCATTTGTGGAATACCCGCTTGCCTCTGCTTCACTGCCGGCAGACCGAGTAGAAAACTCGCGAGTGCGGATCCGGTGCCGTCGTTAGTAGCAGTTTGGGTGGTGAAGCCGTTCGTGAACTGGTAATACCCGCGGTTTTGAAAGAAGCCCCACATGGGCCAGATGAAGCGACGAAAACTCGCGCCAAACTTCAAGCTGTGTCGGCCAATCTGCCAATTCAACGAGTCGCGCGCTTCGAGAATCGTGTTCCACATCTGAACGGGCGTGGCGATGTAGGTATCGCCCATGCCTGAATAACCCTGAACGTTGAACCACGGCGCGCCAAACGCGCCTTCACCGCCGAAGCCGATGCCCGTGATGCCGAGCTCCGAAACGATGTCGTTCGCAAAACTGTTTTCAGAAGTGCGATGCATTGCGAGACGCGAGACAGTGATCGAAGCGAGGTTCACGAGGTTGGGACTGATCACGCGAGTCCAACCCACAGTGCCGTTCTGGGATAAGTTGTCGTGAATGGCGCCGAAGCCAGGCAGGTTTTGCGGCGTGAATCCTCGTTCACTGCTAAACGAATAACGAGCAAAGAAACTGTCGCCGCCGCTCAATGTTTGATCAAAACGCACCGTGGCCTGATCGGTCGTGTGATGTTCATTGCGCACGTCGAGGTAGTTGTTGCAGTCCAGGCCCGCGCCGACGACCGTTGGCGCTCCCATCATGGTCATTCCGCAACCCATCATTCCCATGTCAAGATTCGGCCGCGGGATATACTTCCGCAAGAACAGCAGCGCCTTCTGATCAATCATCCCCGCTGGAATCACGTTGTTCGGGAATTGATCGCGAATAACCTGCGGGTTGGCCGGGCTGACCGGCTTCGTTGGATCGAAACTCGGGTTAGCATGCGAGCTAAACGGGTTATAAATCGTCGCTCCACTCATCTGGAAGTCGCCGTTGATTTCGTCCAGGGTGGGCACCGTCGCCACCATCGTTTCCGATTTGGTGTGTCGTAGCCCTTCATAATTAACAAAGAAGAAACTCTTGTTTCGAACGATTGGCCCACCAAGCGACGCGCCAAAATTATTTCGCACCAGATGATTCGACTCGTCCATTTCGTTGAACGTGCGCGCGTCAAACACGTCGTTTCGCAAGAACTCGTAAACAGTTCCATGAAACTCGTTCGAACCAGTGCGCGTGACGATGTTCACCTGACCGCCACCGGCACCACCTAACTCCGCCGTATAACTTCCCGTCTGCACTTTGAACTCCTGCACCGCATCGGGCGAAGGACTGAGGTTGAGCGTATTGAATGTCGGATCGGTGTTCGTGGCGCCGTCGAGCAGGAAATAGTTTGCGTTCGGACGGTTGCCGCTGATGCTGATTGCGGACCGCTGTCCCGGACGCCAGTACAACGGACTCATGTCACCCGCTTGGGCTCCGTGTGATTCATGCGCTCCGGGAACGGTGAGAACCAAATCGATCAGCATGCGCCCATTAAGCGGCAAGTTCTGTACGGCCCTCGGCTCGACCACTTCCCCGACCGAAGCGTCCGTCGTTCGCAAGACGTTGCTCGTGTCGGCTGTGACATCGACGACTGTATTCACCGAGGCGACTTTCAGATTCAGATCGAGAGTCATTGATTGGCCCACTTCGAGCGTGATCTTTTGAGTCAACGTCGCAAAGCCGGAGGCCTGCACGGAGACTTTGTAATCTCCGGGCAGTAAGCCCGTAATCTGAAAGCTGCCGAGTTCGTTGGTCACTGCTGAACGCGCGGCGCCTGTGTTTTCGGAGGTCAATTGGACCGGGCAGCCCGCGACGACCTTCTGCTCCGGATCGGAGATAGTACCGTTCAAAGTTGCGTAATTGCTTTGAGAATTTGCTGTAGCCGAGAGGAAAAATACGAAGATGATTAGCTGAAGTACCTTACGCATACTCAGACCCTCCGCGTGAAGCCCAGACTAGTTTTTGCGAACAGGACGTAACCTAAAGGAAAGAAACTGCAACGGCTTTGCTCAAAAATGAGAATCGCACTTGGATCGGTCAGTACAGGGAGCGGTAGCGACCTGGTGAACCGCTGGAGTAAAAATCGTTAAGAATATCGCATGCTGATCACTGACCAGGTCGCTACCGCTCCCTGTACTGACCCGATCCAAGAATGATTTCGGACTTTTGAGGTAAAGCTACTGCAACAGAGAAGAGTGTCGAGTTTAGTGAGGGCTCGACTGAGTGTCATCCAACTAAAGTTGGAATGGTGTGTAGGGCTTTAGTTGCATGGTATAACGCGAGTTGAATGTCGTGGAAAAGGAGCAGCATGATAAACATTAGACCGGCCGAACCAACGGAGGTCGATCAATTGGCGCAGGTTTGGTTCGACGCCTGGAACGATGCGCATGCACAAATCGTCCCGGTCCAACTGGCTCAGCTGCGCACGTTTGAGAATTTTCGCGAAAGAATGCAGAAGGAACTTCCAAAGGTGCGCGTAGCAGGCGCTCCGGGCGAGCCGGTTGGATTCTGCCTAGTGAGAGGCGACGAACTTTATCAACTCTTCGTCGCAGCCACGGCGCGTGGCACTGGCGTCGCCGCCGCGCTGATGGCGGATGCGGAGTCGAAACTGAGTCAGAGTGGTGTCGAGACCGCCTGGCTTGCCTGCGCGATTGGAAACGAGCGCGCAGCCAGGTTTTATGAGAAGTGCGGATGGCGTCGAAACGGAACGATGACCAACGAAGCAGAAACTTCGGAAGGAACATTTCTCTTGCAGGTTTGGCGGTACGAAAAGGTTTTGAGAGCTTCCTAGAGTCGTCGTTGTTTTCGAGTTAGTGGGACATAGCTTTGCCTCAAGAGTCGAAAATCATTCTTGGGTCGGGTCAGTACAGGGAGCGGTAGCGACCTGGTCCGTGATCAGCATGCGAGATTTCCTAACGAATCCGATTCCCACGTTTGACCAGGTCGCTACCGCTCCCTGTACTGACCCGACCCAAGTTGCCATTCCCAGTTTTGTGCAAAGCCATGGCACATATTTGAGGGACATCACGGCATTTTTGAGGGAAATCAGAGCAGGCCAACAAGTATTCTGTGAGCTGAAATAAATTGAAATTAATTCACAAGGAGATCAGCAGATGTCCTCCCGACAGCACAGGTACGAAGAAACACTCAAGAGAGTGTCCCGTCTCATTCCGGTTCTGGCCTTTGTGATTATCATACTCGCCGCCAACCCAGGTTACGGCCAATCGAATCATCCGCCTTTAACCTTTCATGCCGGACAATCCATGTACATCGTTGCTTTTCATGTGATCCAGTATCCAATAGTTCTTGATCAAACACCGGTGGATGGACCGCGCGACTACATCAACTACGACCTTGACGCCGAGCGAAAGGTTAGAAAACGAATCGAGGAGTGGCACTACTTTAAAGTCGCAGAAAAACTAAGCCAGGCTGATTTCATCTTCCTTGTTAATCTCGATGAAAGTTCTATTGAGGGGCTCGCCATTCCGATCGAGGCTTATCAGCAGCATTTCAAGGGGAAGTTTGATCTGGATGCTTTGCGAGACGCCGCCTTTGGACGATATCTGATAGGTCCGCTAAAAATCCCAACGCTGAGCCGGTTAGCTGACCGTTTGGTTAAAGAGTTTCGGGAAAAGGTGGGAAAGTAAACGTCGCCTACTCGGCTTTTGTTTTTGGGCGCACTCCACTCGCTTCATAAAACGCGCGCGCATCCTGGATGTTCAGGATGTCATGGATCGCCTGCCGCTTGTCTTTCATGTTCTGGTAATAAGACCGCGTGATTAGATAGCCAACGTAATATCCGAGATCGGCCGGACGATCTTTCGCGGTCGCCGCGTTGTAAAACCAGTTCGAGATGTCGGGCTTATACATGTTCGCTTCAAAGTCGCGCCAAATCTCTTCATCGTGCGTGCGGCCGTAGATTTTCAGATGCTCGTTGATCGTGCGGCCCGAGATCAACTCACCGATCATGTCGCAGGAGCCTTCTTGCAACGCCTTGCCGAGCAGGTTCCGCTGCTCCGGTGCCGTGTTGTAGTTCTGGTTGTAGTGACATGATTCGTGCGCGACGATGGCCGGCACGTAGTCTATGTTCGACAGGACGACGCGCAGCCAGTCACTCAGCTCATCCAGCGGGCTCTTTGGTGTCTTGCCGTACATCTCGGTGCCGATCAATAGGCCGCTTGGTCCGGTCGTGCCACCCGAGTTTGTGACGCCGATCAAAAAGTACACGTCGGGGAAAACGGCCGCGGGATAGATCGATTTGAACTTTGCGAACGCCGCCCGCATGCGCTTCTCCATGCGTTGCACCTGCAACGTCTGCGGCCGGATGGACGCGTAATATTTCGGCATCGCGTCGATCGCGTTCACGATCTTCTCGGCCGACTTGATTCTCAATCGCAGGAAATCCTTCAAGCCCGGACTGCCGTTATCGAGATACTCGGCCTGAAAGATCGCGACACGTTTCGCTTTGTCAGTTTCCTTCGCCGCCAGATCGTACGCACGCCAAAAATTTTCGATGTCGGAAGTGACGAACTTGACGGTCGCCGGATCGTGATTGAGTTGCGCGCCGGATTGGGCCATCGCGATTGTCGAGATGAAGAGGATGAAGAACGTTAAGCCAATGGTTCGCATGGGCAGGAAAATAGCATGGCCTGATTGCCCACAAAAGGCTCAAAACGATTTTTGTGTAACCATTTGTGAACAGCGCAGATTACGTCCGCACTTTTCTTACGACAAGACTTGATGATTGGCGGTTCTTGCCGTTCGTTGGATCTTGCTTCCCAGTGAAACTGAATTAAAATCCTGGTCCAGACGCAGATTCAGAGACAACGTCTTATACTACGTGGGCCAACGATAGTCCTGATACAGGAGATCCATGCCAACTATTCTCGCCGCATTCTTTGAATTCTCCAGCCCCGCTCTCTGGATGTCTGTCGCTGGCCTCGTGCTATTCGTCATTGGCCTGTTAGCCGCAAAAAGTGATTTCGCTCGGGCTCGTGGCTTCGATCGGATCGTAGCCCTGACCAACTTGTGCTTTGCCGTCCCGTTGGCGGTTTTCGGCGCAGAACACTTCTCACTCGGAAGTTTCATGGTCGGCCTGGTGCCGCCGTACATGCCGTTGCGTTTGTCATGGATATACGTAGTCGGCGTGGCGCTGATCATCGCATCGTTGAGCATCGCCACGAAGATTCAGGTGCACTGGTCCGGACTGCTGTTCGGGATCATGATGTTCCTTTTCGTGGCGATGATTCATTTACCGGGAGCGATTAGAACTGGCGATCGAATTATCTGGACGATCGTGATTAGGGAGATGTCATTCGGGGGCGGTGGTTGGGTTCTGGCGGGAATTGCGTTTGGCCGGTCGCGTGGGAAAGGCAGAATTCTTATCATCGTGGGCCGCGTGCTAATCGCGATCGCTGCGATCTTTTTCGGCGTTCAGCACTTTCTTCATCCGCTGGCAGTGCCCGGAGTTCCGTTGGCAAAACAGATGCCGACGTGGATTCCCGCTCGCGCCGTCATTGATTATCTGACAGGTGCATTTCTGATCGTGGGTGGTATCAGTTTTCTGCTGGCGCGGAAGACGCGAGTAGCCGCCACGTATCTGGGAACCTGGATCCTGCTCCTGGTTGTCGCTTATTACGGGCCGATGTTGATCGGCGACTTGATGGACCCGCGTACTGCGGCAAAACTCGAGGGCCTCAACTTCTTCGCCGACACGCTTTTGTTTGGCGCAACGATTCTGTCGCTTGCGAAAGCCAACAGCGCCTCCGAACTTTGAGCTTTTGGTGCTTTTTGTGGCTAAAAAAGACCGTAACTTTTTCCCGACTCGCCAGTTTTCATAACTAGAAACCGGCGTTGCGAGGACTGGTTAGACTTGAGTCAGGCAACTGAATCAGACGAACGGCTCCTGATCGAAGCTGCTCAGCATGACCCGAGCCGCTTTGCGGAGCTGTACGAACAAAACTTTCACCGCGTGTATGCCTACGTGGCGCGGCGAGTTCATGATCGTATGGAAATTCAGGATCTCACGGCCCAGGTCTTTCATAGAGCACTTGCAAACCTCGGAAAATTCAAATGGAAAGGCGCGCCATTTCGCGCGTGGCTCTATCGGATCGCTTCGAACGCGATTGCCGATCGAGCCAAACAGAAAGCGCGTGAGTCCACTGATCAACTAAACGATCCCTCGTCTGAAAGCTTCACCGCAGTTGATCTGGAAGCAGTAGAACGTCGCGCTCGTTTGTTTCGCGCCGTCGATAAACTGCCCGAAGACCAGCGTCGTGTGATCGAGATGCGATTCGCGGATGAAAAGAGTATCCGTGAAATTGCCGATGAGCTGGAACGGAGTGAGGGAGCTATAAAACAACTCCAGTTTCGCGCACTGGAGAATTTGCGCAATCGACTAAACGAGAAGTAATACCAATGTCCGAACGCTCAATCATCGACCAATTGGATCAGGCTGTCGCGGCCTTGACTGAAGGGCATCAATCCGATTCGAGTAATCTCGGATCGGAGTTGTCCGCGTTAGTCGGAGTCGCACAGGATCTGGTTGGTCTACCGCGCGAGGCGTTCAAGGCTGAGCTGCAACAGCAATTAAGGAGAGATTCTATGAGCAGTCCTGCATCACAACTGGAAAAAAATTCTGTGCGATCAATGTCGCTTTACATCTGCGTCGCAAATGCGAGTGCGGCGATTGATTTTTATCGAGAAGCGTTTGGGGCAAAAGAATCGTGGAGACTAACCGAACCAGGCGGAAAGATTGGTCACGCCGAAATACAGATTGGCAACACGTCTCTCATGCTCTCTGATGAGTATCCTGACTATAACACCCTCAGTCCCGAAACGATTGGCGGTTCGTCAGTGAAACTGCATCTTGACGTTGCGGACGTTGACGCGTTTGCTGAACACGCCATCAAAGCAGGCGCAACTCTGGTTCGTCCGATCGCAGATCAGTTTTATGGGGATCGATCCGGACAACTCGCGGATCCATTCGGTTACACGTGGGTTGTGTCAACGCATATCAAAGACGTGCCGGTCGAGGATATGCAAAAGGAATTGGATAAGTGGGCGAAAGAGGAATCCGCGAAGAAGTCCGGCTACCTTAAAGAGCCCGAGATGAGGCGCGCAAACCGCCACGCCGTCACTCCGTATCTCACCGTCCATCAACCAGCGGAACTGATTGACTTCGTCACTCAGGCCTTCGGTGCGATCGAGCATTTCCGCGCCACCGGTTCAGCGGGCGGAATGCACGCTGAGGTATCGATCGGTGATTCGGTTGTAATGATCGGCGGGGCCGAGCACATCGAGCCGAAACCTGCGGCAATTCATCTCTACGTGCCTGATGTCGATCAGGCTTATGAACGAGCGCTTCAGGCAGGCGCGAAATCTTTAATGCCCGTTGCGGATCAACCGTATGGTGAACGTTCGGGTGGTGTTGAAGACACCCAGGGAAATCGCTGGTACATTGCGACGCCCTTCGTACCGTTACAAACAATCGCTCAGGACCTTCACACGGTGACTGTCTACTTCCATCCGATCGGGGCTCAGCGTTTCATCGATTTCGTTACCGATGCCTTCGGTGGGAAAGAACTGATGCGCCACGCCGAGAACGACATGATCATGCACGCAAAGGTTCAAATCGGCGATTCAGTGATTGAGTTGGGCGAAGCTCGCGATCCATCACAACCGCTGCCAACTGCTCTCTATCTCGATGTGAAGGACGTGGATTCGATGTATGAACAAGCGTTAAAGGCTGGCGGGACATCAATGCTGCCGCCGACGGATCAAGCCTACGGTGATCGAAACGCGTGGATACAGGATCCGTTTGATAACGTTTGGTACATTGCGGCGCCAATCAAGCGTTAACAGCACAGGAGCTTTGCAGAAAATCGGGCCCGAGCGCCAACGGCGCGAAATATGATAGCCAGGGGCAAGCGCGAAGTGCGTCGCCCCTGGTTCAAATGGGTGTGAGAAAAATGAGGCCTGAAGGGCCGAAATATCACAGGTTATTACGCCCTTTCAGGGCTGGAATCGGGGAGTTGATTTTTACCAGGGGCGACGCGCTTCGCGCTTGCCCCTGGCTATCATATTCCGCGCCGTTGGCGCTCTGATTCGAGTATTTACACTTTTGTGCAAAGCTCAGCACAGAGTTTCTCAAAACAGATATTTGACGCCGAGCAGAACATTGGCGTCAGTTCGCAGAGCCAATAGACCGGTATTTCGCACAACGGGCAACTGCACGCTTCCTTCGACCACGAACCTCGGACGCGCTGCGTATTGCAGTCCGGGCGCAAGGTAGTATTCAGTCGTTTTGCTTCCCGCGACCGGCATGCTATTGAGACGGCCCGAGCCGCGATGTACGAACGTCGTCTCGAGAATAAGAAACAATTCACCACCAGGCTTTTTGTAATCGCGTGGGAGCAGCACGTATTCAAGATCGGTATTCAATCTCTGCTCGTGGCCCAGGCGAAACCCGTCTCGTTCCGTGCGAAAAATGGCTTCGGCATTTCCGCCAAAAATAAACCGGCCACCGGCTTGTGAAAACGCGAGATCGAAATGTGGTGACAGGCCGCCATTGATCGGCGTCAGTTGTTGTCTCACAAACGCCGGTACATTGATCTGACTCTGGCTCGGAGCGTCATTCTTCCCGGTCGGCAACTCTAAGCCAAATCTTACAGCGGCTTGCCTGTCACCGTATGTTTTAACCTGGCGAAAGAAGCGATACTTAGACCACACAGTAACGTTTGCCAGGCCAACACCCGATCCGGACGTCACCCCATCGTGAAACGACGTGCGCGAGATTGGCACCTCTGCTTCCAGTTGTAACGTCGGCAACGGAGTGTAAGACAAGCTTACATTCACCACTTGCCGGTTCACTTTCAATGGTCCCAGATGCTGACGAATGAAGTAGACGCGCGGTGTAATCGCGCCACCTTTATAAACAGTCAAGCCCGGTGAAGTGACGCGGATCGGAGCCAGAGGTTTCGCGCCACTGTCGGCGGTGGTCACAAACGTCGCGGGAATGAAGTACGCAAAGTCATCAGTTGTCCCGCGACGAAACGCTTGTTTCTTTTCCGCGGGTGTGAGGATCTCGCGAGCGCTATTCCCTTGCCCGGCAGTTTTCCAATCGCCCGTGATTTCGATCGACGACCCAGCTTCGACTCCGGCGACAACACTCGCCACATTCGAGCCTTCAAGCACAAACTTCTGCCCGGACGGGTTTACAGTTACAACCCAGACATCACCTTCCTTGTTCAGTGTTCCGGTAACAGTTATGTCGGCAGCAGCGAGCACGTAGCCCGCGCTCTTCAACGTCGCTTTCAACGCCGCGAACGACACAGGCTTGTCGGGCTTTGGCGTGAATTCGCCGAGGCCTTTTTTGATGTCAGTGAGTTCAATCTCTTTGAGTTTCGGTGCATAGTCCAGACGGCTCACGGCCTTCTGAATGTTGTACACTCAATTGCCGCACAGATAACCGGCAATGTGCATTTGCACTCGTTTCACTTGCGCGGCTGTGTGCGCCGCACTTCCGAGTAGCAGCAGTAGACCAATCGTAAGCAGACCTTTCATTCTTCGCTCCTGATCAAAAATCGTCTCGGCAAATTTTAGCCACAAAGAGGCACAAAAGCTCAAAAAAATCCTTTTGCGCTTTTTGTGCTTCCTTGTGGCAAACTACGGCCATGATAGCAACCCCCCTGCGAATTCTGTCCACGATCTCTGTAAGCATTCTCTTAACAACTGTGGTCTTCGCTCAAACCGCGCGGAAAATCGCCGGGATCGAGAGCGAAGGGCTTCAGTCTTTGTCTACTGAAACAGTCATCGCCACCAGTGGTTTGAAACTCGGTGACGCTTTTTCAGTTGAAGCGACTGACGCCGCGGCTGAGCGTTTGTTGAGCAGCGGTCTCTTCAAAAAAGTCGGATATCGCACGAAAAGCGCGGGCGACAACGTGACGATTACGTTTCAGCTTGAAGAAGTCAAAGGTCAATCGTCACCCGTCTTCTTCGATAACTTCATCTGGTTTTCCGACGACGAATTGGCTGCCGCGATCAAACGCGAGGTCCCGGCTTTCAACGGTTCGGCGCCCGACATTGGCAACACCAACGAAGCCATCAAGAAAGCGCTTCAGAACCTGCTCGCTGAACGTAAGCTGCCGGGAGAAGTCGAATACAACCTTACCGAACATGAGCACATGTTTCGAGTCGAGGGCGTGCCGATGAAGATTTGCACGCTGCACTTCCCTGGCGCGCAGAAAGTATCGGAACAAAAACTAAGTCAAACCACGCGCACTTCGATGGATCTCGATTATTCTCGCCAATCGGCGAAGACTTTTCCGAAGTTTGGCCTCTATCCAATCTACCGGGAGCTGGGCCAACTGCGCGCATCATTCGGCGAGCCCGTAGCCAAGCCCGACAAGAACGGCGGTTGTGAAGGAGTCGACTTAACCATACCGGTTGATGAAGGTGCGGTTTATTCGTGGGCGAGGGCTGAGTGGTCCGGCAATCAGCTGTTATCGGCGAAAGAGCTTGACGACGCGTTAGGCATGAAACCAGGCGAAGTTGCTAACGGGAAGAAGTTCGACAAAGGCTTGACTGAGGTTCAAAAGGCTTATGGGAAACATGGCCACATTCAGGCACACATGAAACCCGAACCTGAGTTTGACGACGCCGCGCCCAACGTGACTTTCAAGATCGAGGTCAACGAAGGTCCGCAATTTCACGTCGGCACAGTCGAGTTTAAGGGATTTTCAGCCGACGACACGGCCACGCTCAACAAGAAGTGGAACCTGAAAAGCGGCGAGGTCTACGATCAGAGTTATGCCGCACAATTCATTCGTCAGAACCTGGGCGAAATCATGTCGCGCATCGCGAGAGACCGGCAGGCACAAGGCAAGCCAGTGCCAAACCTCAGCACCTTGGAAAAACCAAATCGTCAGACGTTCATTGTGGATCTGACGATCGAGCTCAAAAACTGAGTTTCTTCATCCACAGATTACACAGATGTCATAAACAATCTGCGTAATCTGTGATAAAGGACACAGTAAGAGAGAACCACATGACGATTTCATTTAGTCGCTATCTCGCCATTGTTTTGGGGGTCCTTACTCCACTAGCCGAAACGATTCGACGATGGACTACGTGGCGGGAGAATCCGCCGGCCTTCTTCGATGATTGGATCATTGGAGCGTGGCTCCTCTACGGCGCGTGGCGCGTTGGCAAAGACGCTCGCAGCGGCCAGCGTTTCCTCGCGGCCGGTTGGGCGTTCATGTGCGGCATGGCTTACGGCAGCTTCTTCGATCAAGTAGAGAAGTATCGACTCGGTATCAGCGACCCCGCTCCCATCTCGTCATTTTGGGTGGCGGTGATCAAAGGAGTCGGACTAGCTTTGGGAATTCTTGCTTTGGTGGTCAGCCTCCGCCGCCTGCCTGAGGGCGAGAAAGTATGATTGACATTCAACAACAAGCAGCGTAATCAATCAGGGTCGTTGTACGCGGCATTACCGACTCCATTCGTCTGGTCCGCTTTGCCTCAAGAGTACGATTCGCACTTGGATCGGGTCAGTACAGGGAGCGGTAGCGACCTGTTCAAAAGCGTGCGAGTCAAGAATCTGTAGGAAATGTCCATGCTAATCATTAACCAGGTCGCTACCGCTCCCTGTACTGACCCGATCCAAGAATGATCTCAGACTTTTGAGGGCAAAGCGCATCGAGTCCTTACACAACTATGAACCTTTGGCAAGACCTTCGTTACGCCTGTCGCACACTCTCGCGCAGTCGCAGTTTTGTCTTTATCTCAACGCTCATGCTGGCGCTCGGTATCGGGGCCAACACCGCGATCTTCAGCGTCGTACATACGGTGCTGATTCGGCCGTTGCCGTACGCTGACGCAGAGCGAGTTGTCTGGCTCACTAATAGAAATCCGACACTCGGCGTGACTGGCGCCTTTCTCAACCCGGCCGATATCCTCGACTTTCGTGAGCAAAGTCAAAGCTTCGAACGAATCGCGGCGTGGGGAACGCTGCCGCTGAATCTTTACGGCGCCAAAACACCCGAACGCGTTGAAGGAATTTACGTCACACCGAATTTCTTTCGCACGCTCGGAGTGCAACCTCAATTAGGAAGAGACTTCGCGGAAGTTAATGAACCCGAAGATAGCGTGATCATCAGTCACGCGTTATGGCTGCGGCAATTTGGTGGCGATCGAAACGTCATCGGCAGGAAGATTACGTTCGGCCTACAACCCAACGATCCTAACGACACGTCCGTCATCGTTGGCGTTCTTCCCGCGGAAACAAATTTCCCAGCGCGCGTCGATCTATTCACGATGACTGAGATCACACACGATGATCTCGAACGCGGCGGCTCACACAACTGGCGCACGATCGGGCGACTCAAACCCGGCGTCTCACTCGAACAAGCTCAAGCTGAAATCAACACGTTGACACAGCGGCAGGATGAACTCTATCCCGACACGAATAAAGGTTGGCAGGTTCAGCTTCAGTCGTTGCGGGCTTATTTATTCGGCAACTCACGCGCAGCATTGTTGCTGTTGTTTATTGCGGTCGCGCTCGTGTTGCTGATCGCGTGCGCGAACGTCGCGAATTTGCAGCTCGGACGCATTCACACCAGACGTCGCGAGCTCGCGTTACGACTCGCACTCGGCGCGGGCCGGTTCCGCATCGTGAGGCAATTCCTGATCGAAAACATCCTGCTCTCCGTTTTGGGCGGCACTCTCGGCGTGTTTGTTGCCGCGGCCTGTCTGGCGGCGGTGCGAAGCCTCGCGCCCGACTCGATACCTCGCCTGACGCAATCCGCGCTGAGCGTTCCCGCTTTCTGTTTCGCTCTCGCGATCTCAGCGCTCAGCACGATCCTGTTTGGTCTGTTGCCGGCATTTCAAGCGTCACAGTTGGAGCTCAACGACGCGGTGAAAAACTCAAACAGTCATGGAACTACTCCACGACGATCGAATCGAGTTCGTCGCACGCTGGTCGTCGGACAGATCGCATTGGCAATGATCCTCCTGACCGGTGCGGGCCTCGTCGTCAAGAGCTTTTGGCGATTGCAAGCTATCGATTCGGGAATGAAGAGCGAGCATCTATTGACGGCTGGACTGTCGTTGAGCTTCGCTGATTACCCGAATGGAAGTCCGAAACGCACACAGCTTTATCAGCAGGCACTGGAGACGTTGAGCACATTACCTGGCGTGACTTCAGTTAGCGCGATCTCGCACCTGCCGCTCGGCGGCCGCACCATGAAGCTGCCGTTTACGATCGCAGGCGAGACGCACGGGACGAACGCTGAGGAAAGAGTTGCCGATTACCGCGTCGTGTCGCCGTCGTTCTTTGCGACGGCCGGCGTAGAACTGAAGAAAGGACGTTTGTTCGACGATCGTGAACGGCAGGGCGCGCCGCAGGTGTTCGTGATAAATGAGGCGTTCGCGCGCACATACCTTGCCGGAAGAGAGCCCGTTGGTGTTCGACTTGAGGGCGAGTCACAGTTCGTTCACGGTGAGATTGTCGGAGTAGTTGCCAGTATCAAACACCAGAGTCTGGAGCTCGACGCGGAACCCGCGCTTTACGTGTCTTACCAGCAGTCGTCCACGTTTCCGATCATGAATTTCATCGTGAAGACGACGACGAATCCGTCCTCGTTGATCGTTCCGGTCCAGCAAAAACTACAAGCGCTTGACTCAAGCGACGTCGTCTTCAATGTTAGACCATTCGATCAGTTTGTTGCTGATGCCGTGGCGCCACGACGTTTCAATCTATGGCTCTTTTCGGCGTTTGGATTATTGGCTGCGTTGTTAGCCGCGGCGGGAATCTATGCGACGATGAATTTCGCCGTGATGCAGCGCAACCGGGAGATCGGTATTCGAGTCGCTTTGGGTGCACAGAAGAGCGCAGTGATGAAATTGATTCTCGGAGAAGGCGCTGTTCTAGTTGGCGCTGGACTCCTGCTCGGCTTCTCCGCATCGCTGGCGCTGAATCAGTTCATGAAATCTCTGCTGTTTGCCGTCAGTGCGACTGATCCGCTGATCTACTTTCTGATGGGGCTGCTGGTGATTGGTATCGCGCTACTCGCAGCCGGCTTTCCGGCGCGACGTGCAACCAGAATTGATCCGATTCAAACATTGCGCAGTGAATGAAAGCCACAAAAAGGCACAAAGCCATCCACAGATTACGCAGAAATGATCTGTGGATGGCTTTGTGCCTTTTGTGGCTAAAACTACTCGTATCGCAGCGCAATCAACGGATCAACCTTCGCTGCGCGACGCGCGGGGATGTAGCACGCCAGCAACGCGACGACCGTCAGCAACCCGATGACACTTACATAGGTCAATGGATCAGTAGCCGTGATTTCGAACAGCAGTGTGCGCATCAATCGTGTCAACGCAAATGCGCCTGCCAGCCCAATGACTGCTCCGAGGATCAACATGCCCAGGCTCTGTCCGACGACGAGTCGCAAGACGTGCAGCGGTTGCGCCCCGAGCGCCATTCGCACTCCAATCTCCTGCGTGCGCTGCGCCACCGAGTAAGCCATCACACCATAAATACCAATCGCCGCCAGGAACATCGCAATACCGGAGAACGTCGCGAGCACTAACGCAAGAAAGCGCGGTTGGACCATCGACTTCGATACCAACTTATTCATCGACATAAGACTGTAGACCGGCAGACTCGGATCCAATTCTCGAACCGCATTGCGAATCGAGCCTTCAAGCGGCACGGAATTATTCGCAGCGCGCACGACAAAATTTACGTTCGACGAGAGAAACTCACTTACTTGTCGTACCTGAAAGTAAAGTTCGGGACCGGCGGGCTTATCCATGCCGACGTTCTTAGTGTCTTCAACCACACCTACGATCGTGAACCATACTTTTGGATCCGCGAAGCCCGGATTCACACGCCGGCCAACCGGACTACCCTTCCAGAACCTTTTCGCGAGTGCCTGGTTGATCACTATCGCCTTCATCGCGTTAGGATTGTCGTCCTGCGGTTCAAAGGCGCGCCCCTCAAGCACGCGAATCTTCATCGTCTTGAAGTAGTCGTTACCGACGACATTCCAGAAATCGACATTCTGCGACGGGGCATCCGGTGTTTGCTGGTAGCCTTCGATCTCAGTGTCGTTAGCATCGATGGCGCGTAACGGAGGCAATCCAGTTGCGAGGGAGACGCCAGTCACGCCGGGAACACTGCGGAGTTTCTGCTCGAGCGAGTCTACAAACTGGAGCTGCTCGGGGCTCTTGTATTTAGCTGGGGGAAGATTGAGGCTGAAGCTGATCACACCCTCGGGATCAAACCCGGCGTTGACTTGTTGCAACTTCCAGAAGGCGCGAATCATCAGGCCCGAGCCGATGACAAGGATCACCGCGAGCGCAATCTCTGCGACTACGAGGCTCTTGCGCAGCGTCTGACCCCCGCCTCGAATCGCGCGTTGACCGGCGCCGCGAATCCAGTTCGCGAGGTTACGTTCACTGACCTGGGCCAGCGGCGCGAGACCAAAGAGAAAGACCGCGAGGATCGCAACCGCGATGGTGAACGCGAGTACTGGTAGACCAACACCAATCTCCTCCGTGCGCGGCACGCTATCAGGCGCAAACAGCAACAGGACTTTCAATCCGACGAACGCGAGCGCTACTCCGAGAATCGACGCGATTAAGACCAGTACGAAACCCTCGGCGACGAATTGCCGGACCATTCGTTTTACACCTGCGCCGAGTGCCAGGCGGACGGCAAACTCGCGATGACGTGATTCCGCGCGAGCCAGCAACAGGTTCGCTACGTTCACACACGCGATGAGCAGCACAAAACCCACCGCAGCCATCAGCAGCCATACGGCCTGGCGAGCTGAGCCGACCACGTCTTCGTGCAGACCCAGCATTAGTACCGGATGAAATTGCGGGTCGAGTAAATGCTGTGCGCGGTGCTCACTTGCCCAGCCGGCCATCAAGCTCGTCATTTCGCTCTGCGCTTGCTGAAGAGTCACACCCGGTTTCAACCTGCCGATCACTGACAGGAAGTGGGAACCACGATCGCCGGGCTTAGCGGGATCGAACTGGAAAGGCACGAGCAGTTCGACCTGATCATTACTGCCGGGAGGAAATGCAAAATTCGCGGGCATCACACCGACAACAGTGGTGCTTGTCGCGTTGACCTGAATCTGTTTGCCAATGATGTCACTGGTTCCACCAAAACCCTTTTGCCAGAGGCCATGCGAAATGATGGCGACCTTTGGACCACCGTTGCGATCTTCGTCTGCAGTGAAGTTGCGACCACGTTCAGGTTGCACTCCGAGGACGTCGATCAAGCTGCGCGTGATCGCGGCAGACGTGACGCGCAGTGGCTCACTGTCAGTGCCGACGTTCGGGCTGCCCGGCGCCCAGGCGCCGATTGCTTCCCATGATTTTGCCTCGTTCTGAATGTCGAACAGTTCGGGAGGCGAGAGCCAGAACTTCTTGAGTTGCATCGTTGGGAATTCGCTGTAGACGCGGACGAGTTGAGCCGGTTGCCGGAACGGCAGCGGGCGCAAGAGGACCGAATTGACCACGCTGAAGATGGCCGAATTGGCGCCGATCCCGACGGCGAGCGTCAGAATCGCCACGGTGGTGAAGGCTGGATTCTTCTTCAGCATGCGCAGCGCGTATTTCAGGTCCTGCAGGAACGTTTGCATGTTGCGGTCCTCCGGAGGGGCTGTACGTAGTCGGACTTGTCCTGGTTCAACGAAACGTGGTTCTTTAGATTAACACCGCGGGGGCGGCGGTGGTGGCAAAGAATCAACGTTCAGTAAGGCTGAGTCGTTCGATTGTAGCGGCACGAGTCCGGGTTATTAAAGCTGAGCTTAATATGGCTACTGAGAGAGCGGCCTTATTTTAGAACCCGTGGGATTACTAAAATAAGAAGGATTTAAGCACATTTTCCTCAGGTTTCTTTAAGGTCACAATTGTGACCTCGAAAGTTGACGTGTCGCAGTTCAAGCAGCGGCTCTTTCACATTCAAGATCACAAAATGTGATCTTAAACGGTGATGCTTTCTGTGAACCGGTCACAAATTGTGACCGGTTCAACTCGGTATTTGAATTTACCCGTCACGGTCGCGAACGAATCCGATCTCTTTGCGGTCTCGAGTTGGGTGTGGCCATTAGTTTTCGGATCGCATCGAACACAATCTTGAATTGTTTATCGTACTTGCTTTCGAGTTCGTCTAACCGGCTAGCGAGTTCTGTGTTGGATGCGAACAATTGTCGCAGCTTTACAAAGGCACGCATGATTTCGATACTGACTGATATCGCGCATTTGCTGCGTAGAACAGCCGAAAGCATGGCGACGCCCTGTTCAGTAAAAGCAAAGGGCCGAGAACGCGGATCGCGATGCTTCTGGGAACCGATCACAATTTGTGATCGGTTCAATTCCGCAACTTCGGAGGAAGTTAACTGAAACATGAAATCCTCCGGAAAACGCTCGCGGTTGCGCCGTACTGCTTGATTTAAGGCAGCCGTAGACACATCGTAAAGATGTGCCAGATCGCGATCCAGCATCACCTTTTCGCCGCGAATAAAGTAAATGGCTTTTTCGATTTTTTCGATGAGATGAGGTCTGTTCTATTAATGTGAGTTTCCTTTCGTGAGATTTGGCGGCGCATTATAAGCGTTTGCGCTGCGTCTGAAAACCAGCTAGCGGGTGGTGGATTAGTCCGCTAATTTGAATCGAGACCGACTTACGTATTGCCCGCCAACAGCTTGTCCTCGACTACGGCAATCTGCGCGTCGATCATGCCGTAAAGGTTGAACTCACCGCAGCGAGTGAAGGCAAGATGTTTCGCCGCGTTCGCGAGCGCTTTCGGATGCGCGGAATTTTCAAGCGTCGCCATCAGCACAAGCAAGGCGGCCGCTCTGGTTTCCGGCTCATCACCGGCGCGACAAATCATCTTCGTCAACGTTTCGATCTTTTCCTCGTCGGGATCGTCGTCGTACGTTTCGGACGGTTCCTCGATGACGAGTGAATCGATAACCGCTTCGCCCGCATCAGCGCGGCGCACGAGTCTAGCCAGCCACGGATCGTTTCTCTCCATCGCATAGCGAATAATCGCACGACTCTGCGGATCGATCGATTCGTCGTTCAAGACTGCCTGCGCTCTTCGAATGAGAGCGTTCATGATGGTGTTCGTTCTTGATATTCGGTTTGAGTGAGGTGTGTGTTCGCGCACTGATGCGCTACTATGATTCGTCATAGGCTTCTCCTTGTTTAGTAAGGTTAAGTCTTAGGGTCGGCTTCGTGGTGCAACACAAGTCGGCCCGCTTCGTTTTGTGGGTGCCGCACTATAGCACAAGTCGCGAGGACGTGAACGGGTTTCTCTTGTCTCGAGCTATAGAATCTTCTCGTGCAAGTGCGCTTTGAATTTGTATGGCCCTACAGCCAGCTAATACTCACCGACCCCATTAATGAATATATCCACGAAGGTGAGGATCTTCTGCGTGATTCGTTCGATGATCGGCCTTCGTTCCAACACTTTAGGCTTGCGATCCAACATTTTGATGATTGCGTCAGGCATCGGCTTCTGTTCGGTGAAGAGATAATCAGCGATGATCTGTTGAAGATCTTCGGCTTTGATCCCTTCCTCCTGACACAGCCGCTCGAAGGCTTCGCGCTGTTTTTGAGTCCAGAACTCATCAAATTCATTACCGATCATGTCCGCATCGGAGATGCTGGGCATATTGTGATCGATGAACTCCAATATGAGCTCGCGCTTACTTCTAAGCTTTATCTCGCTACCGAGGAGGTCGCTAATTTGCTTCCTGATCTTTTCTTGTTCAGCGTCGCCTTTGCCGTGGTACAGCCGCAGTAGTTCGAGAATGTATCTGACGTTTATCTCGTCACGGTGGATCAACTCAACCTCAAAGTCCACGTCGTCGAGTATTGAGACTTTTTCCTTGCTCGTCGCAGTCCGAACCTTGTCGTAAAGATCCAGATATTTGCTTTTGTAATCCTCAAACTCCTGGCCGGTCATGACCAACTGCGTTTCGTCATAATCAGCGAATGTCACCAGCACATTCCTGATCCGCATCAGGTTGCGAAATGCCTTGATGAACCTGAGCTCCGCTTCTTCGTCCACAAGGCTATCAACACTGTTCACTGTGGGCGTAATAGCCTTTAGCTCCTCGACTCCATTGTTAAATTTCTCGACTGACGCCTCTAACGGCTCGACTATGATTTCCTCAATCGCGTCTTTATTCGCAAAGAGGGTTATCGCCTCATCCGTGGCCTTCTTCAGATTACGAAACGCCACGATGTTCCCTTGCGACTTCATCTCGTCGAGGATGCGATTAGTTCGCGAGTAAGCCTGAATGAGCCCGTGATACCGAAGGTTCTTATCGACAAAGAGTGTGTTGAGGCCGGGACTGTCGAAGCCCGTCAGAAACATGTTTACGACCAGCAGCAGGTCCAGTTCCTTGTTCTTGGCCCGCCGCGCAATGTCGTTGTAGTAGTTGTAGAACGACAGACTATCCCTGGTCGTGAACTTGGTATTGAACAATGCGTTGTAATCGCCGATAAACTCTTCAAGCTTGTCTCGGCTGTGCGGACTTACTTGATCCACCCCCGCTATGGATTCGGGCGCTTCGAACATATAGCTCCCGTCAGCGTCCGGATCGTCCTCGTTCCCGCCATACGAAAAGATTGTTCCAATCTTCAGCTTGTGCTCGCCCGCCTCTTTTTTACGCTTGAAGATCTCGTAGTACTTAATAAGCGAAGGGATATTGCCGACGCACAACATCGCAGTGAAATTGCGATTGTGTGTTTTGCGACTGTGATGGGCAATGATGTAATCGGCGATTTTTCGAAGACGCTGATCTGACTCCAGCAGTTCGCTCGTGTCTATCGCTTCCACATCGATATCGAGATTGTTCTTGCTGTCTTCCTTTTGTTTGTACTTGCCGACGTATTCGACCGCGAACTTTAAAACGTTCTCATCTCGAATCGCATCGGTAATTACGTATTTGTGCAGACACTCATCAAACAGATCTCGCGTAGTCCGCTTGCCGAGGTCGTTCTTCACGGCGTTCTCTTTGAAGATCGGCGTTCCCGTGAAGCCAAACATCTGAACATTGTTGAAGAATTTCTTGATTCGCTTGTGCGTTTCGCCGAACTGGCTACGGTGACACTCATCAAAGATAAAGACCATTTTCTTATCTTTGAGCTGTTCCATTTTTTCTTGATGGTATCGTTTTGAGATCGCCGTGTTCAGCTTCTGAATAGTGGTTACGATCAGTTTTGTGTTGTCTGAAAACTGTCGTACGAGTGCCGCCGTGTTGTCCGTGCCGTCAATACTACCGGCAGAAAAATGGTTGAACTCCTTTGTGGTTTGGTAATCGAGATCCTTTCGGTCCACCACAAACACGACCTTGTGAATATTCGGCGTGTTGATTAAGACCTGACTGGTCTTGAACGACGTGAGCGTTTTACCTGAGCCGGTGGTGTGCCAGATGTAACCGTTTTTGCTGCTGTTTTTAACCCGGTCTATGATCGCTTCGGAAGCATAGAATTGATACGGCCTTAGGACCATCAGCACCCTGAGCGCGTCATTCAGTACCGTGTACTGGCAGATCATCTTCGACACATGGCAGCGGTCGAGAAATATCTCGGTAAACTCCGAAAGTTGCGATATCCGTGTGTTCTCAGGATCTGTCCAGTAAAACGTCTGCTTGAATGATTGCTGGCGGTTGTTGGCGTAATACTTTGTATTGACGCCGTTTGAGATCACAAACAACTGGATGTAATTGAACAGACCATAGGACGAAGTGTACGAATGCCTTTGATAACGATTTGTCTGGTTGAATGCTTCCTTAAGCTCAAGCCCGCGTCGTTTCAACTCGATCTGCACTAGTGGCAGGCCGTTTATCAGTATCGTCACGTCGTAACGATTCTTGTACGTGCCTTCCGCCGAGATCTGATTCGTGACCTGAAATTGATTCTGGCACCAATTCGCGACATCGAGAAACTCCAGCCAAATTGTTTCACCATTTGATTTCTTATATCGAACCTTATCACGAAGGATCTTCGCCCGGTCGAACACGTTTCCCTTGTTCAAATGATTGAGGATTTGCTCGAACGCAGCATCGGAAATTTCAACCTTGTTATGTTTTTCTAATTGGGCCTTGAGATTGGTCAAAAGCTCGCGTTCGTCACGTATCTGTACGTATTCATACCCCAGATCAATTAGTTGTTTTACCAGATTGTCCTCTAATGCTTGTTCGGGTTGTGGTGACATTATTTATCTGGTTCATCCTCGAAGATTATTTCCTCAAGCGTCTCTTCCTGTTGTGCTCGATAGTCTAGTAATTGCTCGCAGTAGGATATATTATCTTGATCAAACAGAGCTTTGCTGAAACTCAACGAACCCATCGGATTAGTCGTATCCAGCATCTCGTTGAAATCTGGGTTATGCTCATATTTGACTTCTGTCTCATTAGAGAGCTGAAGTCGGAAAAAATGATCTAGAACGTAAAAGGCAAGGGCTTCAGTAACTCGAGCCACAAAACTTGAAAACTGCGGCGAACTATTTACCTCCTTCGGCGCAGCCCGCCCGTGCGAAATATCACCCCTCTCGTTTCTGATCTGACCAAAGTTCTGAATCAACGATGCCGTTCGATTAACAAAATCCAACTCCAATTCCTCATCATACTCGGCCAACTTGTTTGCGGCCCTCTTGAACAATGGCATAACGTCCATTTTGTTGAGGTCAGCATCCGTGACTGTGACGTCTAGCCTTTTTATGATTGTCTTTGAGACGCCTTCGATAAGAGATTTACAACTTTCAATACAAATGTCCGGATGTGATTGAATCTTCTGCTCAATTACGTCGATTATCCCTTCGTAATAAGAGAAGTGCTCGTATTTCTCGGTATTTTGGGAGATGAGGGTTCTTACGAGTTGCATGCGTCTAGACAAACATCTGCTGCAGAAGGCCTCTTCTAAAGTCTTTTGTTTTTTCTAACCGCAACCTAACTGAATCGATTTTGAGATCTAACGCCTGCAAGAAGCGCGAGATTTTTATCTGTTCGGACATCGACGGAAGCGAAACCTTCAGGGCAAGAAAATCCTTTTTGTTTAAAACTCGGTTCCGTCCAGCACCTCCCGGAGAGATCAATTTCAGAAAATGCTTGAATCTGGCGTTGGAATAAATGTATTTGAAAAATTCGCTGGTAGTTACCTCCTCATTGAATGTGTATGTCGGAAAACGGTGTGAAACTAGACCACCATCATCATTTTTCTTAGCTATTGCCATTGCACCTTCCCAAGCAAACGTAATGTTAACAATCAAATCGCCAGCGTGAACAACGTACAGTTTCTCCATGTCAATTTTCTGAGGGTCCGCATTAGGCTTTTGAAACGTTCCTTTGAAATGGCTCCGGACACCCACGGCCAAATACGGCTGTGACGGCGTGGCGATTTCGCGAAGCGTCGGAATCAAGAACTTATTGAGGGAGATTTCATTCCAAGATGGGAAGTCGTTGCAATTGTCATCCTTGAAGCGCACCCTTTGGTTGAAGATCTTCTGCATCACACCTTCTTTATATTCGAGAAGAAGATCCTTTTTTCTGGCAAGCTCTCGGACCTTTCCGTCTACTGCCGAAAGAAACGCCGCAATCTTTTTCTGTTCACTCTGCGTTGGAAGGAATATGCGCACATTTCTTAAGCTCTCTTGTCCAATGTTATAGCGGGTACTGCCTCCGCTTCGACTGGTAATATCTCGCCTGACAGATGCGGTTTTTAAGAGATAGTGGAAAAATGCAGGGTCATAACTTTGCTTTGCAGTCCCGCGAATTACGAACCCTCCGAATGTCGCCGTGGCGTTCTCATCAAGATATACGTTCGATTGACCTACCTCCTCGCGAGTCTCAGAACTTCTTTGAAAGAGAATATCGCCGAACTTCACTTCGTAATTTCTAAATTCGGCTTCGGACATTGTGACCTTTCCAATTATTGAGTCGTGTGTGATAGGCGAATCATTGATAATGTCCAAGACGTTTATGAATTTTGTGCCCCAGCCATACTGAGACTTGTCGGCGTTGAATCCATTCTTAAACTCCAGATATTCGCCGAGCTCAGCACTGTGCCAATTTCCTTCGAACTCTGAATAGCGAACAGCTGGCTTCTTTAGTTTAGGGGACTTCATGTTAGAAGGGCGAGGAGATGCCAAGTTGCCGGCAGTGATCGGCAATAATGCTTTCGGTCTCCGACTCAATCGTTTCAAGTTCTTTCAATTCTTTTGAAATCGCTTCAAGATTGATCGGATGTTCATCCTTGAAGGTATCAACATACCGTGGGATATTGAGGTTGTAATCATTCTCTTTTATCTCATCAAGAGTTGCGACGTAGCTATATTTCACCTGAGTCGATCTTTCTTTGTAAGTAGAGATGATCCGAGCAATATCTTCGTCGCGTAAGTAGTTCTGAGTTGCTCGTTTTCCAAACTGCTGGCTGGCGTCTATAAAAAGAATATCTTCGAAATTCTCCTTGCACCTTTTAAATACAAGGACGCATGTCGGGATGCTGGTACCGTAAAAGATGTTCTCCGGCAGGCCTATAACCGCGTCCAAATAATTACGGTCTTCGATTAGATATCGGCGAATGTGCCCCTCGGCTGCACCGCGAAAAAGAACACCATGCGGAGCGACGACCGACATGGTGCCATTCTCAGCGAGGTGGTGGATCATATGCTGGATGAATGCCCAATCGGCTTTGGAAGCCGGAGCAAGCCGCCCGTATTGAGAAAAGCGGTCATCACCGAGATGGATTGGGTTCGCTGACCACTTTGCTGAAAACGGTGGATTCGCGACTATCGCATCGGCTCGCAAGTCGGGATGCTGCGGATGTTCGAGGCTGTCCTCCTGCTTGATGTCGAACTTCTGGTAATTGATCCCATGCAAAATCATATTCATCCGGCAAAGATTGTAGGTCGTACGATTCAGTTCCTGTCCGTAGAACTTACCGACGTCTTTCACCTCACGCTTGACACGCAGCAGCAGCGAACCCGATCCACAGGTCGGGTCATAGACTGTTTTCAGTTTATCCCTCCCGACGGTGACCAGCTTTGCCAAAACCTTTGAAACTTCCTGCGGCGTATAAAACTCGCCAGCCTTCTTCCCTGCACCGCTCGCGAACTGTGCGATCAAGTATTCGTAAGCATCGCCCAGAACATCGCCTTCGGTATCTTCGAGTCTGAAATCTATCTTGTCTAAATGTGCCAGAACCTTCGCTATTAGCTCGTTCTTCGCGGCTTCCGTCCGACCCAACTTCGTGCTCGTGAGATCGAGGTCTTCGAAGAGGTGATCAAAATCCTCTTCGCTCTCCGTTCCCATCGTGCTCTGCTCGATATTGTTCAGAATCCGCTGGAGGTCCTCGAGGATGAACACATCGCCGTGCTTTCCGTTTCCATTGCCCCGGCGTGCGACCGCCGAGAAAAGCTCGGAGGGTTTTAGAAAGTATCCCAACGACTCGATGGCCTCTTCGCGAATCGCTTCGAGATACTGCTTTCCTTCGGCCGAGTTTTCGTCGATGCTCTGATAAGTTATGCCGTCGGGTTCGAGAATGTCGTCGGCATACGCATTCATTTTTTCCGAAAGGTATTTATAAAAGATGAAGCCGAGAATGTAGTCGCGAAACTCGTCCGCGTCCATCTTGCCGCGGAGAGTGTTCGCTATATTCCAAAGTTGTTGTTCGAGTAGTCTTCGTTGTTCGTCTGCCATGAAGGATCTTCGATAATTTAGCTGCTCATGTGGAATTTTTCAAAGATAGGTCCGCGCTGGCGTCGACAGGTGCAGAACTCGAGGTTTAGATTTTAAGTGTGCTTCGATCATCAAAGGTCGAGAAATTAGAACGTTCTGCCGAGTCATTGGCGCCTCCGCGTCACTCCTCTACGCGGAACCGCTTACGAGGAATGTTGACGGACAGAAGCAATATCGGCGTTCGGTGTCAAGTTCAGAGAGGCGAAAAGATTAAATCGCCCTTCTCTGTGCAACCTCTGTGTTCTCTGTGGTGAGAATCAGTTAACCACAGAGACACAGAGATTGCACAAATCAGGACGGAACGTTCAAACCCAACAGCGTATCAACCAACGCGCAGCGCAATTTTCCCGAGGTGGTGCTCTTCGAGCGCGGCTTGTGCTGCGGCGGCCTGGTCAAGTGGGAAGACGCGGTGGACGTGGACTTCGAAGGGGCCTGTCTCGATCAGTTCATTTAATCTGTCGATTGCGTCGCGGCCGCCTTCGCCGTCGTAGGCTTCGATGTTTACCCCGGCGGGCGCTTTTGGCTCCGGCATGACGCCGTTTGGATATGCGATGCGGCCACCAGCTCGGATCGCCGCAAGCGCTCGGTTGGTCGCTTCACCGCCTGCCGTAACGAGCGCGGCGTCGATCCCTTCAGGTGCAAATTCGCGCGCCACACTCAACACTTTGTCGCTCCGACCGTTGACTACTGCATCCGCGCCGAGGCGTTTGACAAAATTCACTCCGTCTTCCCCTGACGCCACTGCAAATACGCGAGCGCCCAATCGTTTTGCAAGTTGGACCGCGAGATGTCCGATGCCACCGCTGGCGCCGAAGATCATTACCGAGTCGCCTCGTTGCAGACGCAGCAACTCCAGCCCCTTGAGTGCAGTCAGGCCGTCACTCGCCAACACTGCTGCCTGGTCCATCTTCAGATCGTCCGGGATGAGCGAGGCATTGTCTTCCTTGACGACCGCATACTCGGCATAGAAACCTCCTTTCGGGTTCCCCAGTGCCGCCGCGTACACGCAGTCACCTTCCTTAAGCTCCGTCACTTTCTTGCCAACCGCCGCGACTGTCCCAGCGCCGTCAGTTCCCAACACATAAGGAAACTTCGGCGCAAGGCCGAGCACTTCCACGAACCCGCCTTCGCGTTCGAATGGATCCCATGCGCCTACGCCCGCACATTCGACGTGAATCAGGATCTCGTCCGCGCCTACTTCGGGGATCGGCACAGTCTGGACTTTCAGTGTTTCGGGACCACCAAAGCGATCAAGCGCGACCGCACGCATCGTTTGTTCTTTAGCCTTTTTCGTCTGCGTCATACTTTTACTCCTTGATTAATGCTATGAAGTCTTGCAGCTCACTGCTTAGAATTTATTGTCAGGATAATCAACCCTACGAAATCGCGCCTTCGACAGGGTTGCAGAACCGTCCTTTTTTTGTGCGACTCTGCTTTCACTTGCTCGCGACCGATCTTTGCTGGAAGAAACTGCGGCCCCGCAGCGTCTTAAGCACGAGATCGAAAGGAGACGTGCGATGACTTCTGTTATCAACATACGATTGATTCTGTTACTGACTGCGTCCTGGGGCTTAATCTCGTGTGCCTCAGGCAGCACGCCTTCAAACGCAGCGCAACAGCCGTTATTCGCCAGCGCTCCGGGGTCGCCGGTGGCCGTTCAAGGTGGACCGGGCAATGTTCTAATCGGCGACATGAACAACGATCGGAAGCTCGATCTGATCGTGTCCTCTGCGACTGCGCGTTCGATCACGATCATCGAAGGCAAAGGCAACGGTCAATTTGGCACGACGCTCAGCAATACAACTCTTGCCGATGCTCCAGGTGAGATGGCAATCGGCGACTTGAACGGCGACGGCAAACTCGATGTCGCGGTTGCTTCTCACGACAGTTATGGAGTGGTGCTGTTAACCGGAGACGGTAAGGGTGGTCTGACTACAGCGCCGGCTTCTCCGATCGTGATGAAGTTGGGCCAGCATCCACACACGCACGGCTTGGCAGTCGCCGATATCAATCGAGACAACAAACTCGACCTGATCACTTGCAACAACGCAGATAACGATATTTCACTCGCCCTCGGAGATGGGCGCGGTAATTTTACTCGCGCTCCCAACTCGTTCCCCGTCGGTCCAAGCCCGTATCCTTTTGCCGTGAGCGACGTCAATAACGACGGCTGGCCGGATGTCGTTGCGACTGCCACTGCGACTGGACCAGCACGCCGAGAACAACTGCCGTTGAGTCGCGCGTTGACGTTGCTCTTGTCTGACGGAAAGGGCAGTTTCACCCCACACCAACTCCCCATCCGCACTGGCGAATCATGGTTTGCGGCAATTGCCGATCTGAACGGCGACGGCAAACAGGACATCGTCGCAACTCATCACGAAATAAATGCAATGACAGTCATGCTTGGCGACGGCCGTGGCGGATTTACCGAGGCGGATGGATCTCCATTCGAATTTGGAGTCGCTCTTTATCACTTCGTCATCGCCGATGTCGATCGCGATGGCAGGATGGACGTCGTTGCGGTTAACGGCACCAGCCTGCGCGTGCTGCGAGGCGACGGACGCGGTGCTTTTACGCCGGCTGCTTCGATCCCGGTTGGACCAGGAGCGTGGCGCATGGCCGTGGCTGATCTTAACGGCGACGGTGCAACCGATGTAGTAACGAGTAATTCCGAAAGTAACAGCCTGAGCGTGTTGCTCGGAACCGCATCAAAAAGTCCCGCTAATTGAATTTTCTCTGCAGCTCTCTGCGTAACTCTGCGTTCTCTGCGTAAAAAAATCATTTAACGCAGAGGTCGCAGAGTTACGCAGAGTCGGCAGAGATCCTATACCAAAGCATAATAGACATTCCTCAACAGGTGGCGCATGATCGGGCTACACAGGAGGACCCGATGATGAACTTGAACCACTTGCAGACGATCTGTTTGCTGGTTGCGGTGGGCGTTACGGCAACGTCTTGCACGCGCAAACAACCGGCCGTTTCCCAACAGAATGCCAACACTTCCGCACGGACGACCAAAATTTCCGCTGAAGAGCTCGCGAAGGCTTATGGTCTTAACTCGTTCGGGCAAGTCGAAGCGATCCGTTATACGTGGAATGCGCAGTTTCCCGGCGTGAATATCTCTCGTTCGTGGGTTTGGGAGCCCAAGACCGGGAAAGTCTCCTACGAAGGGAAAGATAAAGACGGCAAGCCCGTAAAGGTTACCTATGTTCGTTCTCAACTCAACAGCCAACCTGACAATGTGAAGAATGAAGTCGAACCGTCTTTCGTCAACGATAATTACTGGCTGCTGTTTCCGTTGCATGCTTACTGGGACAAGAGCCCGACGGTAACGGATCAAGGTCCGAAACCATTGCCGCTCGGCAACGGCACTGCCAACCTGGTCCAGGTGAAGTATCCCGCGGAGGGTGGTTACACGCCCGGCGACACGTGGGACCTTTACGTCAATAACGACAACCGCGTGGACCAATTCGTTTATCACCGCGGTGGGCCAAAGAAGCCGAGCACTGTCACCGCAACGTGGGAGGGTTACAAGAAAGTCGGTCCGCTGCTTATCTCGACGGAGCATCACGGTACGGCAGACGGAGCCCAGTTGCGACTCTGGTTTACGGATGTAGGGGTTAAAGTCACGGGATCAGACCTCTGGATAACCGCGCCGTGAAGTTCTGAAAGTGAAGACTGACAACCAACTGGACATTGGGCGAAAGAATTTCTCGTCTGGCTTGTTGCCGGAGTTGATTGGCGTGCTTGGCCGCAGCCGGCCGGGCGATCTCGTCGAAGTGATCGGTGACGACGAGAGCGTTGGACCAGAGTTGGAAACGTGGTGCCGCTTCACCGGAAACACACTCGTCGAAGCCACGGCCGCGGAAGACCGGATGCGTTGGGTGTTCCGTTGTGGATCTGCCGCGGTGTCTACTGAAGATGATCGACCGGTGGGTTCGCGGCTTTGGCTCTACACGAATTTCGACTGCAACCTCCGTTGTGACTACTGTTGTGTTCGTTCCTCGCCGACTGCACCGCGACGAGAACTCGGACTCGAGCGCGTGCAGCGAATCGCTCGCGAAGCATCGCAGCTTGGTGTCAAGGAGATCTTCGTCACCGGAGGCGAGCCCTTTTTACTCGAAGATATCGGCGAGATTCTGATTTCCTGTGCGGCTGCCGCTCCGACGACAGTGCTGACCAACGGGATGTTGTTTACCCGACGTCGCGCGGAAGCCTTGCGAGTGTTGCCGCGCGATCGCATTGTGCTGCAAATCAGTCTCGACAGTGCGACACCAGAGCGTCACGATCTGCATCGCGGAGCCGGCACATGGGTGCGAACGCGTGCAGGGATTCAGCGCGCGCGTGCGGAAGGGTTTCGCGTACGGCTGGCAGCGACTGTTTCAACTGATGCCGAGGCCGAGGAGTTTCGTCAGTTTCTCGACGAGGAGAAGATTGCTGAAGAAGACCGCATCATCCGGCGGATCGCGTTGCGCGGAGCGGCCGGTGCAGGTTTAGCAGTTACGCGCACCGATTTGGTGCCCGAAGTAACGATTACGGCCGAGGGTGTGTACTGGCATCCAGTGGGCGCGGAAGACAACGATCTTTTGGTGACACGCGATATCTTTCCTCTTTCCGCATCCTTCGCTGCGGTCCGCCGCGCCTTCGAGCTTGAACGCGAACACACGAACAAGCTGGCGATGATCTTCAACTGCGCTTAAAGCACAAAGCCATCCACAGATTACGCAGAAAAAATAATCTGTGTAATCTGTGGATGGCTTTGTGGCTATTGCTTGAAGAAGCCTTGTTCGGCGGCGGCCGTGCGTAAAGCGCCGTAACCATCGAGGTGTGGCGGCAACCAACGTTGCAGCCCTTCGGCGTCGAGTATCACGCGATGAGCCGGGTTGTCGTAGTTCATTGCCGCGAGCGCTTCGACAAACCGGCGTTCTTGTTCCGGATCGAAGTCAGGCCGAGCTGTGAACATGCAATGATTGTACGGTGGAGAGGACCACACCTCAGTTAGTCCGCCTTCCGGTACCAGACGCTCGTTGCGCACAGTGGTCCAGAACGGACTGCCGATTGCGCCGGCGTCGGCTCGCCCATCGAGCACGGCGCGAACGACGTCCACTTCGCTCGTTCCGGTGTCACCGTGTTTACCTAAGTCGCTGTTGAAGCGTAGGGTTTGATAGTCGCTACCCTCGCGCATGCCTTGTTGCTCCAGAAAGTAAACTGGAAGAATCGCGGCGTGTCCGCTGTCGCGGCTACCGAGTGCAAGCGTGTGGTTCCGTAAATCCGCGAGCGTTGCAATCGGACCACCGGTGACAGCAACGATCTTAGTCATCCAGTTCAGATCGGTGTCGCGCATTCCGATCGCACGACACTGATGGCCGCTCCATTCATCCGCTTGCAGGTAAGCAAGGTTCGTGTTCCACGCGATATCGATACGAGGAACGAGATCACCGGGTTGGCCCAGCAGTGCGAGCACCTGCGCTTCGTAATTCTGAAACAACACGATCTCGACCGGGAGCTGCGCTTCGTCGTGAAAATACTGGCGCATCCCTTCCCAGATCGTGACGACTTTCGGATTGTACGCAACCGCTCCCAACCAAATTGTCTGGCTCATATGTTTCCCTGGTCCGATCAGAAAAGTGGAATTCCGAGGAGCGCCTTTCCGATAAACTCGCGCAGCACATCTGCCGTAGGCGCCATCACGGCGCCCGCGTGCGCATCGCGGAACAGGCGTTCGATATTCAAATGCTTTGAGAACGCCGCGCCACCGCAAACACGCATCGCGGTTGACGTGACGCTGATCGCCGCCTCGCCGCCCGCAGCTTTGACTTCGAGCACGCGCAGCATCGTCAACTCGCCGGGCGTTTCCAGATGGTCGATTACATCGTCGATGCGCGCTGAGAGGCCATCAGTTTCGATCTGCATATTTGCGAGTTGTGCGCGCAGTGTCGGCAAGCTCTCGCCGAGACTCTGGCCGAGATGTTCAAACTTCGCGTTCTTCAGGTGCGTCGTCGTCGTCGCGACTGCGGCGCGACACAACCCGAGGGCAACTGCTGCTGAGCCTAAATTAAAGAGTGGCAGCACCACGTTCAGCATCGCAGGAAATCCGGCGCCGTCGTCGGTCAACTGAAAATCGGTTGGCACCGGGCAGTTGTCCAGCGCGATCGGAGCAGATGCGTTGGCCCGCAGTCCCAAACCATCCCATGGTCCTGCGACTGACAGGCCACGTGTTTCCGCTGGCACAAGATACAGAGTTGAATCAGTCGGTCCGGCGCCGTCCGGAGCCAGCGCAGAAACAACATAACTCTGCGCGTGACCCGCGCTCGTCACCCACGACTTCTGCGCGCTGATCGTTACACCATTGCCATTCCGCTGTGCCCGCGAGATGGGCGCCCAAAAATGACTGCGCGAACCGGCTTCACTGAAAGCGAGAGTTGATAAGTGCCGGCCCGCGGCAATTTCCTCGAGGATAGGCTTCATTGGACCAGCCGCATCGGCCCGCCCGGTCGCGATGCACGCGGCGCCGAGCACGTGCATCAGGTAGACCATCGCGACCGAAGCGTCTGCCTCGGCAAGTATCTCCGTGACAGCGGCAAACGTGCGCGGACCTAACCCTGCACCACCAACGTCCGCGGGCAGCAGCAGTCCAAGCAAGCCCGCTTCACCGAGTGACTGGATCGCTTCAGTTGAGAATCGGCCCGCAGCATCGTTTTGCCCGGCGGCTGGGGCCAGCACACTGCCGGCGATCTCGCGGGCTTTCGAAACGGCCGCTTCATGAGTCATGTTACACCTCTCAATGATTTTCTTTGCCACGGATTATACGGATAAAATCCGGATTGGCTAATATGACGCTATGACCTTTTGCGCGCTCGGACTGATGGCGAAAGCCCCAATTGCCGGCGAAGTTAAAACACGACTCGTGCCGCCGCTCACTGCGCTGGAAGCGGCGGAGTTGAACGTCTGCTTTTTGCGCGATATGGCTGCGAACATTCAAAACGTGAGTGAGACAGAGCCAGCCTCAGGCCTCGTGGTCTACACTCCGGCTGGCGCGGAGGCTGCGTTTGCCGGTGTGTTGCCTGACGGATTTGAGTTGCTGGTCCAGCGCGGCAGTTCTCTGGGCGAGCGGCTTTGCAACGCCACCGACGATCTCTTGAAACAAGGTTACGGTGCGGTTTGTTTGATCAATTCAGACAGCCCAAACCTGCCGAAGTCGATACTGATTCGAGCGATTGAGTCACTCGCGAACGAGGGCGATCGGGTGGTGCTGGGCGCGGCGGAAGACGGCGGCTACTATCTCATCGGCTTGAAGCACGCGCACCGGAATCTTTTCAACGAGATTGCCTGGAGCACTTCGGACGTGCTCGCTCGCACCAAACGACGCGCCGAAGAAATAGATTTACCGGTTGAGTTGCTGCCGACCTGGTACGACGTTGATGATGCAGAAACACTCGATCGACTTTGTGAAGAGATGTTTTTGATGTCGCCTGCAGCCGAAGCTTATCCGGCGCCTTACACCCGTGCCTTCCTCGAGTCGATAATCAAAACGGAAGGCGCGCAACGTATCTGTCCAAAGCTTTCAGGCCGTCAGTTTTGAGTAAACCAAGACCCTACATCTCCGTCATCATCGCGGCTCTGAATGAAGAGGACGCGATTGCAAAAGTGATCGACTCTGTCCCGAAAGATCTCGCTGACGAGATCCTCGTGGTTGATAACGGCAGTACGGATCGAACGGCGGAAGTTGCCGGCGCGGCCGGTGCCCGCGTCGTTAAGGAGACGATTCGAGGATACGGGCGCGCGTTTCGCGCCGGACTACGGTCAATCTCACATAAATGCGAGATCGTGGTGTTGCTCGATGGCGATGGTAGTGACTATCCCGAAATGATGGACCGCTTGGTCACACCGATCATCGAAGGCAAAGCTGATTTTGTCATTGGATCGCGAACACGTGGGCATCGGGAAGCAGGCAGCATGAACTTTCACCAGGTAGCTGCCGGATACATGATTGGTTTTATTCTTCGGATTTTATACGGCGTCCACTCCACCGACATGGGACCATTCCGGGCGATTCGTCGCGATACGTTAGACCGGCTCGGCTTGCGCGAGGAAACTTATGGCTGGCCGTTGGAGATGCAGATGCGGGCCGCGCGCGCGCGTGTGCGCACGCTGGAAGTTCCGGTTGATTATCGAAGGCGAGCAGGAGGTCGTTCAAAAATCGCAGGGACAGTGCGCGGCTCAGTGTTGGCCGCTACTAGAATTCTCGTAACACTCGCGCGCATCGCGATACAAAAAAATTAGCCACAAAGCCATCCACAGATTACGCAGAACTGAATCTGTGTAATCTGTGGATGGCTTTGTGCCTTTACCAGAGTGGAGAGTTAGGGAAGCGACGTGCTAACAGAGCATCGACTCCCCACTTGCGCCCGGCTGCTCCGACCAGCAGTGCGAGTGCGACGATCATCGGGATTAGGAGTTCCCAGATCCACGACGTACCCCATTCAGCGACCCAGAGTGTCGTCAGAAACAAGAAAGCGACGAGGGCGACTGGCCGCGTCAACAGTCCAATGAATAAGAACACGCCGACAGTGATCTCAGTGAAGCCCTGCATTGGGCCAGCCAGAGTGGCATGACCAGCCATGAAGCCCATAATACTTTTCAGCACTTGTGGCGCGTGGCCTTTCGCGATGTAGTAATTAATCAACCCTGAATAACCTGTCGGACTATAAAGTCCCTTCCCAAGATTCTCGAAAAACACCGAGATAAAAAGACATCCCAATCCAACTCGCGTGATGGTCAAGCCACATTGAGCACGGTGGTTCTGCGCGTCGCGTAGTGAATTACTCATTTCGTCCTCCTGCCGGGTTAACGGTTTGAGTCAAACGAAGGAACGCTTCTTCCAGGCTCTCCTGCGCCGGGCTTAACTCATAAACCTTGATCCCGTTCCCGACCAGGAGGGCGTTCGCGGCCGCAAGCTGTTCGGCGTCCGCGCCAATCCGCAAAAACGCTGCGCCATTTTTGCTAACCGACAGATTAGGCTCTTTGCTCAGCAGATCAAAGGCGCCAGCTAAATTATCGACGCGAACTTTGTACAGGCTCGTCGGTGCTACGAGGGCTTCCGGTCCACCTTCATAAAGCAGACGTCCTTCGTGGATGATGCCGACGCGGTTGCAGAGTTGTTCGATCTCCGTGAGTAAATGACTCGAGAGCAAGACAGTCAGCTTGAAATCATTTCGAAGACGTCGAATCAGGTTGCGCGTCTCGTGTATGCCCTGTGGATCGAGACCGTTGGTAGGTTCGTCGAGAATAATGAGCTCGGGAGTTGGCAAGAGCGCCTGCGCAATGCCGAGACGCTGCCGCATGCCGTACGAATAAACTTTCACTGGATCCTGCGCGCGGTCGCGCAAGCCTACGATGTCGAGCACTTCTTCGACGCGCTTCTTTTGGACGCCGCCGGACAAAGACGCAAGCAGTTGCAAATTCCGGCGTGCCGAAAAATTCTCGTAGAATGCCGGCGTCTCGATGATTGCGCCGACGCGTGAGCGTGCCTTCAGGTACTCCCAACTCGACGCCCGCACCGGAAACTTGACGATGCCCGATGTCGGTCTGACCAGGCCGAGCAACATCCGCAGCGTAGTCGACTTCCCCGCCCCGTTCGGACCGAGAAAGCCGTAGATGTCACCTCTCTCGACACGAATTGTCAGACGATCAACTGCTGTGCGTCCGCCAAAACGCTTCGTCAGGGCTTCGGTCTGTAGCGCAATGTCTGACATACATTTCTTCTCTGCGTAACCTCTGCGTTCTCTGCGTTCTCTGCGTCTCTGCGGTTAACAATTTAACTAACCGCAGAGACGCAGAGAACGCAGAGGTTACGCAGAGAAATCAAAGTCCGACTTCCACCAGCAACGGCCAATGGTCCATGCGGCCGACGGCGGCGTTTCGCAAAACTTCCACTCGCCCGATGCGTGCGATTGCTTGTGGACCAAAGACGTAATCAATACGGCGATCGTTGATTGCCGTGTCCCCTGCCGTGCGCCCGAGATCGCGAAAGTAGCGCAGGATATGGCTGTACGATTCGCTGTCGTGCTTCACGTTGTCGGTGTAAAGATTTGTTTCGTTGGCGGCTTTGAGTTCGAAATTGAAATCGCCGGCGATGAACACTTCAGACGATTGCGCACGGGCTTTGGCCCAATCCGTCAATACTTCAGTGTAACTCCTGCGCTGCGCAGCATTGAACGCATCAGCGTGCGCGCTCAACAGCAGCACTTCGGGTGTGTCCGCGCGCGGATGGAACGAAACTGCCTGAGCGTAGCGTGAGCCAACCGTCACCGGAATGAATGTCGCGCTCGAATCTTTAACCAGGACGGCCTCGAAACGATCTCCTCGTCCCTGCTGCGCAACGGCGCCCCGATACTTTCGATGTAACAGGTCGAGCAACGTGTTCAATTGCGACTCGCCCGTCAGCTCCTGCAGTGCGACGGCATCAGGATCGTGACGTAAGATCACTTCTGCAATCGCCGGGAGATCCTTGTCATGCGCGCGTGTGTCGTCTTCAAGTTCGGCATAACCGATGTTCCAGGTGAGCAGGCGAAGCGAGTTAACGGTATCAACTGAGGTGGTCGGTTCGCTGGTTGCAGGCTGCTCCGCGAAGTGAGCGGCGCCCACAATCATCAGACAAAACAACAGCAGCAACACCAGTTTCACCCACATGTCACGTCTTAATATCCTTTCGCTCGAAGATGACCACAGTGGCCAGCAATAGTCCGGTCGTGTACGCGCCGCAAACACACGCGTAGTGCCAGAGATTCTGCCAGGGGATGTCAGGCTTGAACACGTCGCGCCAGAAGTCCATGTCGGTAGTAAAAAAGTAAGGTCGCAAATGCTCGAAAAACTCGACGCGCCCAACGATGTAAAGCGTTAGGTAAGCCGCGATGGTCATCACAGTGGCTTGTACGGGGGAGTCGAAGACGACTGAACACAGTAACGCGAGGGCGGCGATAACGAGGAGGGCCCACGTACCTGAGAGCACGGCATACCCGAAGCGCATCAGGGCATCATCGCGCATGATTTTTCCCGGCACATCGACGAGGTTCAGTGGTCCAGGATAGAGTTCGAGATTGCCCCAACCGACGAAGATCAGACCCACCACCAGATTCAAACCAATGAAGAAGATCAATAGCAGTCCGGCGTGCAGTGCGGTCACCAGAAACTTTGACATCACTAGTGACGCGCGCGCGATTGGACGCGTACACATCATCCGCAGCGTGCCGGTGCGCGACTCGCCTGCGATCTGCGAACCGGCGCTCATGGATACGAAAATCGGTAGCAGTAAAGTGAAAGAAAAAAGCAGCGAGTAGAGCGCGAACGTCAGTCCGTTGAAGTATTGTTTCGACTCGTACGTATATTTGAACTGCTCAACCGCCTGGCCGCCTGTCTTGCGAGCCGCATACGTATAAAACCCCCAAAGCATCAGCAACACAAACCCGATCAGCACCAGGAACGAGAGATAAAAGCTCCGGGCACGAAACAACTTTTCGAGTTCCAGTTTGAGTAGTGTAAACATGCTTCTGACGCAAAGATGTAACGTGCTCTGCCAGTCTGTTGTTCGCAATTATTAGCGCTGCAGAATACGGTGACAACCGGACTAGCCACACCGCGTAACGCGGCAAGCGCCAAAGGCGCGGAATATGACAGCCAGGGGCAAGCGCGAGCGTAGCGAGCGCGTCGCCCCTGGTCACAATAAGGCAAGGAGGTAAGGCCTGAAAGGCCGGAATAACGTATTACGTGCTTTCAGCGCTGGACCAGATTTATTTTGTTCGTTACCAGGGGCGACGCGCTTCGCGCTCGCCCCTGGCTTTCATATCTCGCGCCGTTGGCGCTAGGCACACCTTCTGGATTCCCAGTAGGGTGTTCGGTTGTAGTAACCGTGAAGTTCGGCTTCGAACTCACGTGTCAACGGTCGCTCCGGATGAAACTCGGGCGCATTACGAATGCGTTCGCGCCGGAAGCCAACGTAGGCATTCGACTCAGCCCAACTGATCCAGTAAATCCATTCAGTGGCTAGCAACACTTTCTTTCCGGGCCACCAGTTTCGGGTGTCAGCCATGGCATACCGGATGGTCCAGGCTTCATCGTCGATAATGAAGCCTTCGAGATGCCCGATCTCACCGTCAACGGCGATGATGTGATACTTGCCTACGATCTTCGAGCTTCGTAGATGAGCATCGAAATCAGGATCCCCCAGCGTCTCCGTAGCCGTGCCTCGTTCGAAACGGTAGTGCGAACCGGGATCCTGGTGCTCGGCCAAGTTCAGATAGTGCGGCAAGCCGAGATACAGGTAGTAGTCATGTGGCTGTTGCAGCGAGATGGGCCGGTGCGCCTGCGCGTCGAGGCTGCGTCGGACCTGCTCCCTTGTCAGAGCCAGTTGGATGATTGGCTGATCCTCACCTTCAACAGCCGTAATCGCCTCCGGCGAAAGCAGCACGAGCTTGCCATGCAGCCAACTGCCAATGTTCATTACAACGTAATTAATTTGCCAATTCCGATCATCAAAATAGAACTCCTGAACGTGACCGATATCGCCGTCGATCGCGTGGATTCGTGCGTCTTCTAAGGTTTTTGTACTCCGTAACATCGTTTGGGCCTCACAATGTATGATGTTGATTACACTCAGTACGATGTCGTGCAATCCACTCGAAATACAGGCAACCTGCGCGCCAGCAGGATCAGGTCTTTGGCCCCAGGCGGCTGGCTGGATAGATCGCACTATCCATGTTCGATTGATGTGTACGGACGGCATCCATATCGAATTCGAGTTGCTGTAGCCTGGTGGCGCCGAGCAGGCGCAGGGCTTCGGGAAACAACCTGTTTTCACTTTGCTCAACATGTGTTTGCCACAGTTCGCGCAGTTCACTTAATCGGTTTGTCCAGCTTTGTTCCGGTGGTTGGTTGTCTTCAATGCTCCGAATCAACTCATTAATCTGTCGTTCGTTGGTTGCGTCGGACGCGAGGTAGTCACTAAGCACATCGTAGGGTTCCAAGTCAGGGTACAAAAACCGGTGTAGCATCTGCTCGTGCGAGCGGAGCGCCTGGGTCAGCCTTTCGAACGATTGCGCCGACGTCTGTCCGGTCTGCGGATTCAACTCGTTCGCGACTTCGTCAATCAAGTTTGAAATGCGCCGGTGATCGACGCGTAAGAGCTCAAGTGCGTCCATAACTAAACCCCTCCTTGCTTTGCCTTTAAGGCAATACCGAGCGCCAAGGGCGCGACATATGAAAGCCAGGGGCAAGCGCGAAACGAAAGCGGAGCGCGTCGCCCCTGGTTACCAAGAGCACACACGATCGAGGCCTGAAAGGCCGAAATATTATTACGCCCTTTCAGGGCTGAGATAAGATTCATTACGTTAACCAGGGGCGACGCGCTTCGCGCTTGCCCCTGGGTTTCATATCTCGCGCCGTTGGCGCTCTGTTTGATCTTTCTAAAACTGCGTCCGGGTCATGTAATCACTAAGCGTCAGGCTTATCAGGATTGCCAGCCACGCGAGTCCGGCTCCAATCACCACGCGAGTCAGGCGCGAGCTGTAGCGAGCGTGCATGAAATAAAGCGCGACCAGCGACACCTTCACAGCCGCAATCGCAAGCGCGATGACGAGATTCAACCTCCCCAAATCGACCTTGGACGCGAGATACGTGAGCGCCGTGAACACCAGCAGTGCGAGTAGCACCACCGCGTATGTAGTTTCCGAAATGACTTTGCTCGACATCGCTTAAACAATCAGATACAGCAGCGGATACAAGAAAATCCAAATCACATCGACGAAATGCCAGTAGAGTCCGCCCACCTCCACCGGCGTGTAGTACAGGGGCGAATACTTGCGCCGCCACGACTGAAACAGCAGCACCGTGACGATTCCGAGCCCGACAATCATGTGAATCGCGTGCACGCCCGTCATCGCAAAATAAAGAAAGAAGAACACCTGCGCCTGCTCGGGCCGTGGTTTCGTCCACACGAAATCCAATCCGGGAACCTGATGATGCCGGTAATGGTCGTAGTACTCGTAACCCTTCAACACGAGGAAAAGAGTCCCGAGCAGCAGCGCGAGTGATAACCCGCCGAGCATTCGTTTTCGACCGTTGATCTGCGCGCCATACACCGCGAGCGCAACCCCGAAACTGCTCACCAGAAGCACTGCGGTATTGATCGTTCCGATCGGCGTGCTGAGCTCATGACTCCCAGCCGAAAACGCTTGCGGATAACTGAACCGGTAGATCGTGTAGGCCGTAAACAATCCGCCAAACAGCAACAACTCGGTCATCAAGAAGATCCACATCCCAAACTCCGCGGCTTCGCGTTGCTGGTGAAGATCACGGAACTGGACCCCCAGAGCTGATTGCGCTTCAGACAACTTGTGCCTCCCGGTACGGCGCCGGTTGCTGTTCCGACGTCGGATAGTTGTAAGGCGGTTCAGTTACGACCGGCGTGACTGTGAAATTGTGCTCGGGTGGCGGCGAAGGCGTGGTCCACTCCAATCCCGTCGCCTTCCACGGATTGGCACTGGCCTTCCGCCCATACCGCATCGACCAAAACAAATAAGTAAAAGGCAGCAGATAACCGACGCCGAGAATCGAAGCGCCCGCCGTCGACATCACATTCAGAACCTGAAATTCTTCAGCATAAGCATGGTAGCGGCGCGGCATACCGAGATAGCCAAGAATGAATTGCGGAAAGAACGTCAGATTGAAACCTACGAAGATGATCAACGCGGCGAGCCTCGCCCAACCTTCGGGATACAACCTCCCGGAGATCTTGGGCCACCAGTAATGCAGTCCGCCGAAGTAGGCCATCACCATTCCGCCCACCATAATGTAGTGGAAATGTGCGATGACGAAATAGGTATCGTGAACGTGAACGTCTAAACCGAGTGCCGCAAGAAACAATCCGGTCAGGCCGCCGATCGTGAACAGACCGATAAAGCCGAGCGCATAAAGCATCGGCGTCTGAAACGAGACCGAGCCTTTGTAAAGTGTCGCCGTCCAGTTGAAAACTTTGATCGCCGAAGGCACGGCCACGAGATAACTGAGAAACGAAAACGTCATCGCCGTGTAGACGGACTCACCTGCGACAAACATGTGATGACCCCATACGAGAAAGCCGAAGAACGCAATACCGAGCGTGGCAAACGCGACGAAGTTGTAGCCAAAAATCTTTTTGCGCGCGAAACAGGTGATCAACTCGCTGACGACGCCCATGCCCGGCAGGATCATGATGTACACCGCGGGATGCGAGTAGAACCAGAAGAAGTGTTGATAAAGAATAGGATCACCGCCGAGCGCCGGATCGAAGATACCGACGTGAAAGGCACGCTCTACCATTACCAATGCAAGGGTGATCGCTAGCACCGGTGTTGCCAGCACCATGATGACGCTCGTCGCATACAGTGACCAGACAAACAGCGGGAGGCGAAACCACGTCAGTCCCGGCGCGCGCATCTTGTGCACCGTCACGATGAAATTCAGGCCCGTGAGGATCGACGAAAAACCGATGATGAAGATGCCGAGCGTGGTTGAGACAACATGCGTATTCGAAGCAGTCGTACTGAACGGAGTATAGAAAGTCCAGCCCGTATCAACTCCGCCTGACACGACGACATAGAACGTGAATGCCGCCCCGGCCATGTAGATGTACCAGCTCAGCAGATTGAGTTTGGGAAAGGCGACGTCTTTCGCGCCAATCATCAACGGCAGGATGAAATTTCCCATCACACTCGGAATGGAAGGAATCAAAAAGAACCAGACCATGATCACGCCGTGCAGCGTGAAGAGCTTGTTGTAAGTGTCGGACGTAACGAGATCGCCGGTCGGCGTCAACAGTTCGAGCCGCATCAAAACGGCCATGAACCCGCCAACGAAAAACATCAACGTCAGCGAGACCATGTACAGCAGACCGATACGTTTGTGATCTGTAGTTAACAGCCACGAACGGACACCGTAGGACACGTTCAAATAATCTCGTTCTGACTCACTGCCGTCGACACTCATGGCTGTTTGCTTTCGCTGGATTTGATGGCGCCCTCAACCGGAGTTGGCTGCGGGCCTTCAGGGGCGGAGACTGGAGGGACTGACTGCCGGTACGTGCCGAGCGATTTGAGATACTCGATCAACTCCAATACCTGTTCTTCATCGACCTGGCTTTGAAACGTGGGCATGATCGGTTGAAAGCCCGCGACAACCTTCGCGCGCGGGTTCAAAATCGATTCGCGAATGTAGGCGTCGTCGGCAACTACGGTCGTGCCGTCCTGCAACTGCACAGTCTGACCATACAAGCCGTCGAGTACTGGACCACGAGCTGACGCATCGCCGGTGTGACAGGTGTTGCAGGCGAGTTGGCGAAACAACTTTTGTCCTTGCGAGGCGAGCGAGCCTTCACCACCACCCATCAGCCAACGCTGATAATCCGCGGGCTCCATTACATAAACGTATCCGACCATGCCCGAATGGTCCGTCCCGCAATACTGCGAGCAGAAAAGGTGATAACGGCCCGGCGTCGTCGCTTCGAACCAGGCGTAGAGATAGCGGCCCGGCAGGACGTCTCGATGAAGACGGAAATCAGGTACGAAAAAGCTGTGGATTACATCCTGTGAGATCAGTTTGAGTTTTACCGGTCTGCCGACAGGAATGTGAAGCTCGTCGATCTCGCGTTGGCCTTCCGGATGCTGGAATTTCCACATCCACTGCTTGGCCACCACGTTGATCTCGATCGCCTGGGAAGGTGGGCGAACGGCGGCGAAGTAGAGCTTGACGCCCCAGAGGAAGATGCCAATGAAGATCAGCATCGGCACGATGGTCCAGGTCCATTCCATCCAGGAGACTGTGCCCGCCCATTGCGCCAGTTGATCATCCGAACGCCGGCGATAGCGCACTGCGAAGTAGATGATCAGCACGACTACCACCAGCGCGACCAAACCGCAGAGGCTCAGCAGGAAGATGAACAAATTATCGACACTCTGCGCTTCGGTTGATGCGGCTCGAGGGAATAGTTGGAGCAGCAGCAATAATGGCGGGGCGAAGCTGTTCAAAGTCGCCTTTCTTTTTCTGCCGCGCGAGAGCACGAAGAACAGAGAGCCAAGCCCGAGCAGTGTCAGCACGCCACCGATTCTGACCGAGCCCATCGCCAATGAGCTGTATTTGCCTGACGTGGGATCGTAGTGATAGCAGAGCAACAGTACCTGATCGACAGGCGAGCCGATTCGTTCCTGCGCCGCATCCATCAGGCCGAAGCGCACATCGAGGGCTGAATATTCAATGCCGTAAAAATAGCGTGAGATCTTCCCGTCGGGCGTGAGGACAAGGATGCCGCTCGGATGTGCGAACTGGCCGGTGGTTGGATCGAACCGGTAATGAAATCCCACCGCGGCAGCGACGCGTGCAATGTTCTGCTCGTCACCCGTAAGAAAATGCCATCCGGCAGCGGCGCCAGTGCGCCCATAACGCGTGAGATACATGGTCTTCTTTTGTTGTGCGAGCGCGGCGGTTTCGCGCGGATCGATACTGAGCGTCACGACGTCAAACTGCTCGCCGACGTTGAATTTCTCTTCGATCAGGGTTTCGGTTAGTCCATTGAGGACGAACGTGCAAAGCATCGGGCAGTTGTAATAGACGAGTGCGAGGATGACTGGTCTCTTTCCAAAGTAACTTCCGAGCGTGACTATCTGATTTCGTTCATCCCGAAACGTCGCATCGAGCGGCACTTGCTCGTTCAGCCGCTGCTCGAAACGAACGTCACGAATCATCGACGTCGTCGTTTGTGCGTGCAGCAGTGACGGCGTAAAGACAACTAATAAAATCAGTGCAAATCGAAAAGACATCTGTGTAATCTGTGGTAACCCTCACTTTGTTGGCGAAGCAGTTGGAGTCGGTGACGCCGCCTCCGCCGCCGGCAACCCTTTTTCCACAACCCGCTTCATCGCCTCATCAATCGGCGTGCGCACAATACCTTTCTGTTGGTCCACCCAACCGTAACTACTCAACGCCATCCTTTCTGACTCTTGTAATCGCTCGAGATCTGCTGACGGATTGACCTGGAGCGTTGGCACTGTCGGAGACGGAGCTGCCTGCTGAACCAGCGTCACCGGCTGCTGATTGCGGAATTCAGTGCGACTGAAATACCCGTAGCTCATCTTCACAATGCCGTGAATCAGGAACGCGGCGACTATCACGCCCACCGCAATCCAACCAATCACACTCGCGTCAACGTCGCGCGCTTCAAACATCACGTCCCGATGAGTGGGCTCACTATCTTCCTTGGTCTCCGGAGCAGGCCGCTTGCGGAACGACTCGACCATTCCAATCACGGTCAAGCCCGCGCCCATCAGCGCGGCCGTAAACCAACTGCGCCCTTCATTCTTCGGCATTGAGCGCCTCCTCCGCGTACGGATCGTTGAGCGGCAGCAGCGGACGTTTCGCGAGTTGCATCGTGAAGAACGCCAGCCAAATCCCGCCCATGCCGATCGGGATCACAAAATCCAACCAACTGATAGTGAAATGAAACGGAGAGAATGCCGGAGCCACAAACCAGTAGATGTCGACAAACCGCAGTACGAGCACGATCACGATTACGCTCAGCAGCAATCCACGCCGCTCTTTCACGTCGCGCGACAGCAGCATGAAGAACGGAATAAAGAAGTGAAACAGGATCAAGGCCAGCGCGATCCAACCCCAGCCGCCAGACTTGCGCGGCAAATACCATTTGATTTCCTCGCCGAGATTGCCCGACCAGATCAGCAGGTACTGCGAGAACGCGCAGTAGGCCCAGAGCATCACGAAGGTCAACAGCAAGTTCCCCAGATCGCGCCAATGCTTCGCGCGCATGATGTAAACAAACGGCGCGGTGCGACTCAGCAACAGAACTATTCCGACACCGAAGGCGAGCGCGGCCAGCACGTCACCGGCTATGTAAATCACCGGGTAAATCGTCGAATACCATTCCGGCTCGAGCGTCATCACCCAATCGATCATTGCGAGGGTCAGGGTGAGCGCGAGGACAAACAGGCCTGGTCCACTGATGTGCTCGAGCCACCACGCTTTTTGTACTTCGTCACCTTCGTCCTGTTCGCGCGACCAACGATTCAACAAGACCGTAAAGACGATCCAGCAGAGGAAATAGACACCGGCCCTGATGAGAAAAAATGGGACGTTCAGAAATGAGCGTTTGTGTTGCAGCAGCGCATTTGCTGCTACGACGTCCGGATGAGTCCAGCTATAGAGTCGATGCAGACCGAACAGCAGCGGCAGAAACAGCAGCAACAACAAAGGCAGCGTGCGCGTGGCGGATTCAAGAATGCGGCGCAGAATGATGCCCCACGCGCCGCCAGTCACGTACTGCATCATCAGCACCGCGAGACAGCCAATCACGAGGCCGATCCAAAACACGTAAGCAAATAAATACGATTGAAAAAACTGCTGTGGTGTGATGATCGCGCCGAGTAGTGAAAGCGCGAGCGCAACGAGCCCCACGATCAGAAACAGCCGCACGTACCGATTGAAGCTGAGCTTGTTTGAATCAATCAGTTGACTCATCTGGCAACGCCTCCGGCTTGCAGTTCGGTTACTTTGTCGGGTGGCACGTCCGCAATCGTCGCGTTTCGGCTGGCTTGCAATGTACGAATGTAAGCGGCTATGGCCCAGCGATCCTGCGGCTCAACTTGCGCGGCGTAACTGGCCATCGCGCCGTATCCATTTGTCATCACGTCGTAGAAGTGGCCCAGCGGCGCCTGGCGCAAACGCGGGTCGTAGTACGAAGGCGGCCGGCTGAACCCACGCTGCACCACGATCCCGTTGCCCTCGCCGGTTAGTCCATGACACTCGGAACAGTAAATACCGAAACGCTCGCGACCACGCTGCAGCACGTCCAGATTGAGAGCGAATGGAAGTGAATCTGTATTCGGATCAAAAGACGGGGACGGCTCAAGCCGGTGATTCGTGCGCGTGTAGCCACTGACAACCGTTCCGGAGACAGGCGGCCTGGCCGATTGTCGATCAGGAAAGACCGCACTCGGTTCCAACGGCCGCACATGAGGCTGATGACCCATCTGTTGCGCGCACCCCACAAACGCGAGCGCGCCCGCTAACAGTAGAAGCCTACCGGCTCTTCTCTGTGACCTTTCTTTATTGTGACGGCTTTGCCTGAAAAGTCCGAGATTATTCTTGGATCGGGTCAGTACAGGGAGCGGTAGCGACCTGGTCAAACTACGGGAGTCGAAGATCGTTAGGAAATATCGCATGCTGATCACTAACCAGGTCGCTACCGCTCCCTGTACTGACCCAATCCAAGTGCGAGTCCTACCCTTGAGGCAAAGCCTATTGTGACTACGGATCCTCAACGTCAAACACCTCGCGCGGCCTCAGCTTGTCTAAAAACGCTCGCGTTCGTTCGCGATTGAAATATGGATCAATCGCCTCGATGCAAAGAAAAAATCGATTCTGCGTGGCGAGACTAAATCGCTCCACGTTGAAGACGGGATGATATGGTTGCGGCAAACGATTCAGTGCCAGCATCCCGAGCGCGCCGAATAACGCGGCTCCCAGCACTGTCAGTTCGAACGTAATCGGAATGAACGCGGGCCAACTCCACAACGGACGACCACCGATATTGAAGGGATACAAAATCGCCATTGCATACCACTGCATGAAGAACCCACCAGCGCCGCCAAAGATTCCGCCCAGCAAGACGATCGCCGGAATCCATCCTCGGCCATGGCCCAACGCTTCGGAAACCTCATCAACTGAAAACGGTGTGTAGGCTTCCATCTTTCGATAGCCCTCATGGCGCGCTGCCTTCACCGCCTCAAGCAAATGCTGCGGATCGTCAAACTCGGCCATCAAGCCGTAGAATTTCGCACCGCGTCTCATGCCTCAGTCTCCTGCACGTGTGCCTCCGGAAGTAATTCGCGCATCTCGGCCATCGAGATCGCCGGCAGAAACCTGATGAAGAGAAACACGAGCGCGACAAACAATCCGATCGAACCGGCCAGCGCGGCGTAGTCCCACCACGTGCCTTGATACATGCCCCACGCGGACGGCATGTAATCACGGTGCAAACTCTGCACTACAATCACGTAGCGTTCGGTCCACATTCCGACATTCACCAACAACGACGCTCCGAACAGCACCGCGACGTTGCGCCGGAACCGCTGAAACCAAAACAACTGCGGGACTAAAACGTTTCCCGCGATCAGGATCCAATACATGTAACCGTAGCGACCAAACATGCGGTCGAGCTCCATGTACTGTTCGAATTGATTGCCGCTGTACCACGCAAAAAACCCTTCGGAAAGATAGCTGTAAGTGACAATCAGCCCGGTAGCTAAAACGACCTTGCCCATGTTTTCGAGATGTCGCATCGTGATGAAGTCTTCAAGGTGGTAGACCTTGCGAATCGGAATGGCGAGGGTGAGGACCATCGCAAAGCCGGAAAAGATCGCGCCGGCAACGAAGTAGGGTGGGAAGATCGTCGAGTGCCAGCCCGGCACAATCGCCACTGCGAAATCAAAACTGACAACCGTGTGGACGGAAACTACGAGCGGCGTCGCCAAACCGGCGAGTAAGAGATAAACCGTCTCGTAGTTTTTCCAGTGCGCAGACGATCCGCGCCAGCCCATCGCGAGCATTCCATAAACCATCCAGGCAAACTTGCTGCGCGCGCGATCGCGCAGCGTCGCCAGATCGGGAACCATGCCGATGTACCAGAAGACGAGTGAGACTGTGAAATAGGTGAGCACTGCGAACACGTCCCAAACCAGCGGGCTGCGGAACTGAGGCCACAGGTTCATCGTGTTCGGATAAGGCAGCAGCCAGTAGAAAAACCATGGACGACCGAGGTGCAGCAACGGAAACAAGCCCGCGCAGGCGACGGCAAACAGCGTCATTGCTTCAGCGAAGCGATTGATCGAAGTGCGCCACTTCTGATGCATCAACAAGAGGATCGCGGAGATCAAAGTGCCTGCGTGTCCGATACCGATCCACCAGACGAAGTTTGCGATCGCAAAGCCCCACGCGACCGGTATCTCGACGCCCCAGATGCCGATGCCCACGAATAGCAGACGCGCGATGGTCCACATCAGGAGCATCACAAACAGAAACGCCACCGCGAAGCCAATGAGCCAACGCAGTGGCGTGCGGCGCGACAAGACAATCGCGCTGATCTTGTCAGTGATGGTCATGAACGTGTAGCCGGGTTTGATAACCGGTGGACGTTCAATCTCTGGTGATGTTTCCTGCTCCGAACTCATAACTCTAAAAAGTTCTTCTCTGCGTAACCTCTGCGTTCTCTGCGTCTCCGCGGTTAACTAATTCGAAGCAATAACTCACCGCAGAGACGCAGAGAACGCAGAGATTGCGCAGAGAAAGCTGCATCTTTAGCTCGTTCCTTTCATCTCTGGGTTCGGATTATTAATTCGTGCCAGGTACGTCGTGCGGGGGCGCGTGTTGAGTTCCGCGAGCAATCCGTAATCAGCAGGCTCACGCTTGAGTCGCGCGACGCGGCTGTTCGGATCGTTAATGTTGCCAAACACAATCGCCTCGACGGGACACGCCTGCTGGCAAGCGGGCGTGATTTCCCCATCCTGCACGCGTCGATTCTCTTTCTCCGCTTCAATCTTCGCCGCGTTGATCCGCTGCACGCAGTAAGTGCACTTCTCCATCACACCGCGACTGCGCACCGTCACAGACGGATTTCGCTGTAACTGCACCACCGGCTGATCGAAGCTGCTGTACTCGAAAAAGTTGAAGCGCCGCACTTTGTACGGACAATTATTTGAACAGTAGCGCGTGCCGACGCAGCGGTTGTAAACCATCTCGTTCAAACCTTCGTCGCTGTGCTCCGTCGCTTCTACCGGACACACCAACTCGCACGGCGCGTTTTCGCAATGCATACACGGCACGGGTTCGAACATCGTCGCCGAATTTTCGAAGTAGCGATCGATGCGGATCCAGTGCATCTCGCGGGCATGCATCACTTCAGTCTTCCCAACCACCGGAATATTGTTTTCCGCCTGACACGCAACCACACACGCGTTGCAGCCAATACACGAACCAGTATCGATCGACATTCCCCACGCGTACGCGTCGTAGTTCCATCCCGGATACATCGAGGTCTGCTTGTCTTTTTGATCCGCTTCCCGCTTGGCGAAGTCGGGATTTTGCATGTAGTCACGAATGGACGCAGAACGAATCAGCTCACGGCCTTCCATGTCGTAATGTGCTTGCGTGCAGGCGAGCTGGTAGGTGTAATTCGTTTTGGTCAATTGCGCGCGTGTTGACCAAAGTCCATCAGAACGACGCAAGTCATAAGCATTGAAGCCGGAATTTGTGCCTACGTGCCCTGCACGCGTGCGGCCGTAACCGAGATGAAGTGTCACCACGCCGTCAGGCTGGCCGGGCACGATCCAAACGGGCGCCCTGATTGAACGGTCCGCAACGTTGATATCAACGACACTCGCGCTGTTCGTTCCATGTTCTCCGCCGCGGAAGTCCGGCCTGGTTGTAACGCCAAGTTGATCGGCGGTCGCAGGACTAACGATGGCAACGTTGTCCCAGGTTAGTTTCGTCAGGGGCTTCGGTAACTCCTGTAGCCAGCCATTGTTCGCGAAGCGCCCGTCGTAGATCGACGGATCGGGTTGAAAGACGATCTCGATGTTTCCTGAACTAGAAGTCGTAACGGTTGAAGCATTTTGCGGGTGCGCTCCCACTCCGCTGAGTGTTGTTGCAGACGTATTCTCCACCACGCCATCACGAAGCGCTTTGCTCCAACGCTGCTCGAAGTCAGCCGAGTTCTGCGACTGCATCCAGAAAGACTTCACGATCTCGTAACTCGAGCGGTTCGGTTTGTCAGTTAACGCCGTCAGCAACTCATGCGCGGTCTTCCCGGAATAAAGCGGTGCGATTAGCGGTTGCACGATCGAAGCCGTGCCGTCAAAAGCACGCGCGTCACTCCAACTCTCTAGATAATGCGCGGCGTTGATGTGCCACTGACAGAATGCGGAAGTTTCGTCGTAATAGAGACTGTGATGAACCCGCAACGGCACTCTTTGCAGACTCTGCGCAAAACCAAAATCGACTGGAGCATTGAAAGCAGGGTTGCCGCCGATGATCAGCAATAACTCGACTTGACCGGAATTCATGTCGCTTACAAGTTGTCTCAGCGATTCGAGTTGGTTGGTTGGATTTACAACTACCGGATCGGTGTAGGTGATCGTGTTGCCGGTGTTGCCGAGCGTCTGGTTTATCTGGTGTACGAGACTGTGAACAGCGACTGACTGCTGATCGCCGGCGAGCACCAGGCTGGACCCACGATTGTTTTGCAGATCACGGACCAGCACCTCGATCCATTCGTTGGAACTACTCCCTGCCGCGATTTGTTGCACCACCGCTTCGAACTCGCTCGGTTTGATTGCGAGCCGGTGATCAGCCATGGCGCCAGTGTTTGAGACACTCGTTTCGATCACATAGAGGCGATTCGTATCAGTCTTCTCACGGCGCACTCGTCGCTTCGCCATGAAATCGCGCGCGTATCGCAAGCTTCCCGGACCCGACATCAAAAAGTCGCTATCCAGCGACACCACGACATTCGCTTTATCGAAGTGATAAATCGTTTCTGCAGGCCGACCGAGCGCCATTTGCGCGGCCGCGATTGCGTTGTCGCGATTAACGGGTTCGTACTGGTGCCACTTCGCTTGCGGAAAGTCGACCAGCAGGTTCTTTAACTGATCGCCGAGAGTTGGTGAGTTAACCGTTTCGGTGAGTATTCGTAGGCCGCTGCCTTTTTTGTCTCGTTGCTTCGCGACTTCGGCGCGAATATCAGTCAGGAAGTCTCCCCACGTGCGAATCTCACCGAGGTAAAGAGGCGTTTGTGAGCGATCGGGATCGTACAGATCCAGCACCGAAGCCTGCGCGAAAACGTCGGTCGCGCCGAGGCTCGCCGGATGATTCGGATTACCTTCAATCTTGGTAGGCCGGCCTTCGTGACTCTCAACCAGCAGCCCCAGCGCATAGCCGCCGAGCGACATCGCCGTCGTGTAGAACAACGGCTTTCCCGGCACGATCTCTTCAGGCTGCCGGACGTAAGGGACGATCTTCTCGACTGGTTGCCGGATCTGACAACCACTCAGGCCGGCAAAAGCGATGGATGCCGCGAGTAATTGCAGGAATCCTCTCCGATTCAGATCATCCGAGTTCTGCAAACACGCTCGATAGGCATCGCGATGACGGTCGTCAACTACCCTGTGTTGACCCTCAACCTTGTTCACTCCCCACCCTGATCTCTCTGGCTCCGAGCATTCAACGATGGCACGTTGAACACATTGTCAGGCTGCGCACGTCCTTGATGTGGTATTCGCTGATCAAGCGTTGTCCTTGTGCTAATTGATCAGTTGATGGTTGCCATTTCATGTTGAAGACTTCCGTACGCGGCCGTACATACTTTGCCACATTACGATGGCATTCCAGACACCATTCCATGTACATCGGATTTGCCGCGAAGGTTAGGGGCATCTGGTCGATCTGACCGTGACAACTGGAGCAGCCGACACCCTGATGAATATGAATGCTGTGATCGAAGTAAGAAAACTCCGGCAAGTTATGAACGCGCGTCCACTCGAGCGGCACGCCCGTGCGAAAACTCGCGCGCACCGGTTCAAGCATTGGACTGTCAGACCAGATCTGCGAATGGCAGTTCATGCATATTTGCGTCGCCGGAATTCCGGCGAAAGCCGATTTTTCAACTGACGTGTGGCAATAGCGACAGTCGATTCCGAGTCCGCTGACGTGATGCTCATGACTGAATGGGACGGGTTGTGGTTGGGCTACACCGACGTTCGTGAGGTAAGCAGATCGTCCGATCGTAATCGTGACCCAGGACAGGGCCACCAGCAAAAACACAAATCCGAAGATACTGACCCGAGACAGGGTGTTCGTACTGCGGTGAAAGACTCTTGCCATGACGAATGCGGAGAGTTTGAGCCACAAAAAGCACAAAAGTCACAAAAAATTTTTCTCATTCATTGTTGATTGCTAAACGCGCTGGTGTGATTGTTATTCATTGTTCGGTAACGTACCGACGAGTAATCCGAACACTTCGCCAGATCCGGATCGCGGCAGATGTAGACCTGGTAGAACGAGAGGGTGCGGGTCAGGCCCAGGTAGGTGAACTCGACTCGCTGAAAAAAGTAGTTGAGGACGTCTGCGACTTCCTGCCAGTTGTTGACGTGCTCAGATCGCATGATGACCTCATAATCCAATCCGTAGCGGCGCTTGAATTCAAAGCCCGTCGTCAGCTTCCAGCCCAACTTCCAAAGTGGACCACCCTCAGCCGGTATCCCGGCGCGCAGTTGACCGTCCGGCTTTAACAAGAGACCACTGGCCGCAACGACTTCGGGGAGGTTACAGATGTGTTCGAAAGTGGCGATAGAAATGATTCGATCGTAGCGCGTGTCGGGCGGCACCTCTTTGATGTCGTTGTAGATATTTCTCACGCGACTCAGAAACGGAGAACCGGCAAACTGATAACGGGCCGGCTCGACGATGTCGTACGCGGCGTGGTTCGATTCGTAGCGCAAATGGTTGAGCGTACCGGCGCCGATCTCGAGTGTGGATAAACATGCCCGCGCGTCGCTGGCAATCCGGCGGTGCATCCATCCTTCCAGACCGGTTGACAGACGCGAGGCTGGCGACTGCCCGTGCCGGTTTTCCTGAATGTGTTGCAGGTAGATCTTTTGATACTCGGGTGGCAGCGTTGGTCGAGTCTTGGGAAAACCGGTCAGCGGCATAGTTATTCGCGAGGGCGGATAATGCTGAGATCGTATATCTGCGCGTCGTTGTCGTGGTACAGCGGCGTTCCGATAGCTGCGACGAGATTCATGTTCCCTGGGAGGATCAGATACCGAAATCCGTATTCGCTGTAGAGTCGCCCGTAATCTCCTGTCTCAAAAACGCGTCGCAACTCTGTACTCTTAGCCTCAACACTGGTCGAAACTCGAGCGATGTAACCAAAAGCCATCGGTCGCTGATGCACGCTCTGATAGTAGAGCGCATGGAACTTACTGCTGCGCGCGTCATACACTGCGCCATCCGGCAACTTCTTTAATTCCCGGACGAAGTCAGGCAACGGGTTTGCTCTGGCCGGTATTGGTCCAGGCAGATATTCGAAGACAAGGACCACCAATAGTATTGCGACCATAACTGCTGATCGACGTTCGCGACGCAGCAATTCAGCGAATCCAACTGCAGCCAGAACTGAGGCGGCAAGAATCGCCATCGATATCATGCGCACGGGCATCCCGCCGAGTGACATTCCCGGAATGACTTTTACTACGACGGTGTAAGGCATGAGCGGAAACCGAATTTCGTGGCCCGCAATATGAAGCGATGGTCCAAGCGCCAGTAAAGCAAAGACCAGGAACACGAGGAACCATAGGCCGACCGCTTCGTGTAACTTCTTGCGCTTAATCCACACGAAGACGAGGACAAACAATACTGCGAAGCCGATGTGCACAGATTTCTCGACAGAGTCGTTCAGTCCACTCCAATAGAAGGACGTGAGCTCGGGAAATCGCCATTGACGTCCCGGTATAAAGAAGCCCAGCAGATCGAGAGAAAAGTCAGACGGATCATGTGCGCCCGACGGCGGATCGCGCATCAACAAAAGGAGCAGCGAAATCACGAGCGGTCCGGAGGTGATGAGCGTCGTCAGCAGGAAAGCGCCGAGCGAGCCCGGATATTTTGAACGCAGAAAGAAAAGCCAGTCTCTGCTTCTGAGCCAATGCCAGATAAAGATCAGCAGTCCGACAAGCACACAGTAAAGAAAGTAGTAGTAGTCGCAAAGCAAGACGAGGAAAAGCACGCCGCCCGCTAACACGCCGGTGATAACACGTGGTCTGGTAATCAACCTGTACCAGCACAACACGAATAATGGAATCCATTCCATTGAGAGCAGGTTTAGATGTCCCCGCGCGTGAGAGAAATGATATTCAGAGAAGGTGAAAATGAAGCCGCCGATCAGGCATGCCGCAAACGATTTTGTGAACTCTCGCGCCAGGAAGAACATGGTCACGCCGCTTGCTACGAACGTGAAAATGACGATGAAATTATGGGCCTGAACCTGACTCATCAAGCTCAGCAGGATGATTGCCATCAAGCCGTTGAAGGGATTCAGAGTGTGTGACAGAAGCGAGGTGCCGTACGGATAGTAGAGGAACGTCGTGTGCCACGGAGACTGATGTAACTCCGTTATGGCTTTGTTGGTCCACCAGAGGTTCCAGATGTTGCCGAGTCCGTCACCTTCGTCGGTGAAGTAGTGAGTCGAGAATTGATGGAGTTGCGGGAACGTGAGCAGGTAGAAACAGGCGAAGTAGAAAATCAACGGAATGACAACCAGTTCTACCGTTTTTGCCGCACCGGATTGTTGCGTCATTTCGCTCTAAGGCTGGGTGGTGGTGCTGTAATCAACTCTGCGTAATCTCAGCGTACTCTGCGCCTCTGCGGTTTACGTGTTTCCTGTTTCTTTTACCGCAGATTACGCAGAGAAAACTTTATCGTCAGCCTGCAGATCTCTTCGCCTCAACTCCTTCGCATAAACACCGCTCGTCAGATTCCATCGCACTCTGACAGTTTCGCAAAGGACGTCGAAGTAGTGCGACGGTCGCAAGTGTGTGCCTGGACGGTTGGCCCAGCGCGCCGGGACAATCCCGATCCGGCTGTTGAGATGTCGAGCAAGCGCTAATGTTTCGACGTCAAAGCCCCAGCCGTCGATCTTGCAAACAGAGAAGATCTGCTCTGCCAGCGATTTGCTGAACGCCTTAAATCCGCATTGAGTGTCCCAAATGCCTGGCACCGCCACTGTCTGAATAAACAGATTACCCACGCCACGCAGCATTCTCTTCGCGCCCGACTGCGGTCCATCATGCAGTGGACCCGTGACATCGCGCGCATGACGCGAGCAGATGACGAGATCATAACCAGCGTCGAAAAGCGGCGCCATCTTGTCGAAATTCGAAATACTGATTGAGTTGTCTGCGTCGGTGAATAGACGCACGCGACCCGTAGCGGCGAGCATTCCTTCCCGCACGGTGTACCCTTTGCCGCGATTCTGTTTCCGATCGATCCAGCGAATATGTTGGCGGCCGACGGCAAATTCCTCAGTCCGCGCGAGTGTGCCGTCCTGTGCGCCATCAATAACGACCAGCACTTCCCATTCATAGTCCTGCTTTTGCAGATAGCTATAGACGGCGCTGAGCGTTTGCGTAATGCGCTGTTCCTCATTAAAGGCTGGGATTACGACGGACAAGTACATTGAGGGTGAAGATAATTTGAACGCAGCAATTCGGCAAGCGCTGGGTCAAGCCGTGTCCACAGATTTCGCAGATTGAATGGCATCTGCGTAATCTGTGGATGAAAAGTTTTTTGCCACGGCGCAGCCAACGTTTACGGATGGTTCAGCGTAAACATGCTCATGTTGGTGGTGGTCCAATCGTGTACTTCGAGTTTGAGTTTGCCCTGCGATGGCACGTTGAGTGTGCCGAGTTTTTTGTTGCTCATCTGGTTATTTTGACGGTTGAGAACCGTAGCCTCGACCTCGACGCTGCGGGCCGCCCCACGATTATTAACATCCACTGCGTTCAACTCTTTCGAGGTGCCGATTTCGACGCCCGCTGACGGATTGCCACCAACGCCGCGCAAAGTAATCGATCGCACCTCGCCCGCCGTCGCACGCGCCATCGTCATATTGAAGCTCTTCTCTACTGCCGGTCTGAAACGCACAATCGTTTGGTCTAAACTCACTGAGAGCTCGTCAGTGTGTCCGGGCGCCGTCTGCACGTCGTGCAAGACCAGTGATCCGGCGTCGGGGATGATCGAATTGAACGTGTACTGGCCCACTCCCGTGCCGACGATTTGTCGTGTGAGCTGTTTGTCGACGGGCAGGAGATAAGCACCTTTCATGAGGAAGCAGGGATGACTGTCAGGAATCTCAGCATGAATCTTGCCGTCAAAATTGCCTGTGCGACGGCCGTTCGTGTCTGTGATCCTAAGGTCGGCTGGCGACAGCAGGAAGTCGACGACAAAACTCGTCATACCGACTGGTCCGGAAAACGGCAGATCGTGATCGGCGAGCATAAAGCCATTCGTCACCGCGCCGAGGGTGAAGCCATCATTACTATTTAGCCCGCCGTACCGGAAGGCCAGCTCGCCGCCGTTATCAAAAAACGTAATCTTGCGGTTCGAGTCATCAGTCGCGTTGCAGTCCCAAATAAACATCTCCACGCCGTTGAGGTCGTGAATCGTAGTTGAACCATTAGGTGATAGTCGTGGTCCAGGGTGTCCTGCTGGGTAGTTAAATTTATAAGGCATTACACAGTGCGACTCATTGAGCTTGTCGAAGTAGCCGGAGTCCCAGATCTCACCTGACGGCAGAAAGAAAAGGAGTGGCGCGTTATTACGACCGCAGCCGTGCAGGAATATGGTCTCGATCGCGCGGCAAGTCTGTTCGATCCCGCTCGCACCCTTCCGGCCCTGCTCGTGAAACGTGAGGAGGCTTTCGCGGCTGAGCATCTTCCCCTGCATTGTCGTAATCGATTTGTGCACGCTCGCTTTGTCGATGGTGTGGGCATCGGTATCACCTCGCCAAAACTTATCGGCGACGAGACTGGAGAGCGCCGTGCAAAATCCGGTGGCCCAGCCGCCATTGGCTGTGCCGATCAGGTATTTATGGTAAATGAGATAGAACGCGGCGGTGAGGATCGGATGGCCCCAAACTGGAACCAGCTCCTCCACGATTTCCCCGGTGCCAAAAGTACCTCTAAACGTATCGATACTCGGCACACCATCTGCGAAGTTTGCTGATGAACCCCCACCCCAGGGCGGTAAATTATGAACACCGAATTGAAAGTTGATTTCCGGCGCGCCGCCGATTCTCAGACGGTCCATCAAATCACGCATCGAGACGGGCGGCGAGAGGTGTTGAGCATGCGCCAACTCAACGAGACTGGTTGGTCCGAGAATTTTCCCGGAACTGCGAAGGCTTAACATAGTGATCTCCTTTTAGTCCGCGGCAAGCGGCAGTTATTGCAGTGCAATCAGGATCGGAATCAAGCTCTGGCCCTCAGTTAACGGGCGCAGTGCTTTGCCAATCACCGAGCCAAATGCCTTGAGTGGATCATTCGCCTTCATCGCGTGTCCTCGTGACGGCGAAGTCGTCAGGAGATCGCCAATCTCTACAGCTCCGTAACTCGCGTCGACTTTGCAATACACCTTGCCCAGCAACGCGACGGGTTTGCGATTGCCTTTCGATTGTTTGTCGAGCACGATGCCGGGCTTGTAAGAACCCGCGCCGGAGATCACGCCCGCAACACGCTTGTCGTAGGCGCGCTGGCTTTGCTCGAGTTTCCCTTCCTCGCCCAGGACCATCACTGTGCCAGGGTCGATCTGTTCTGCTTCAGAGATGTCGAAGTCTTCGGCGCAATCCGCGTTGGCGAGACGGATATCGCCAGTCACTTCAATATCACCTTCGAAGTAACCGGCGAGTTTCGCTCCCTTACCGATTACCCCAATTCCCTTGACACTCTCACCCATGACACCTGTGCCTTCGCCCATGTGTTTACCCCAGACGCCTGCGCCAACTGGACCAGAAACCCGAGTCTCGCCGTAAACGCCAACCCACGTGTAGCTGAGTCCGAGCACACCGTGACCAGGGCCCTCGCCCCAAACGCCGGCGGCGCCAGTCGTGCTTTGAGTTTTACCGACGACACCATTGCCGTTGCTTTTGTTTTCACCCAAAACTCCCACGCCATTTGGGCCTGTAGTTTCGCCGTAAACTCCTACCCCCTCCTTGCTGGTCCCTGCGACGCCGTTCCCAACATTGCTTTCGCCTAAGACACCTCCGCCGCCTTGTGTGGCTTCACTGCGGCCGACCACGCCGACCCACGTCTTGCCAATCCCGATGACACCAGCTCCTTGACCTACACCCAACACGCCAGCGCCGCCAGTTGTGCTTTCACTATTTCCAAATACACCCATCCACGTTTTGCTCTCACCCCAAACACCAACGCCGGCGCTCTCACCACAGATGCCGGGGCCGTTGTTGTCGTTGATGCCGGCTACTGCCGCCGCATTCGCACGTTCACCAGCAGCGTGACTGATTCCGCGTACGCCGTTGTACTCAACGCTTTCGCCTATCACCGCCGCGTTGTGGTCATTGATCTGCCAAAAGGGGACGGGTGCTTCAGCAACCTCGACCGACGATGCTTTGTCATTCCACTCAAGAGGCACGGCCTGAGTGTCACTGCGAATCTCGAATGTCGCTCCCTGGAAATCGGGCAGTTCATACAGTCTGAGTAACATGCCATACGGAACCAGGGCGGAGCTGAGCGCGTTGTCGCCGATCGTTAGATCAGAAACGTTGTACTTCCCTGGTTTTAAGATTTGGAACTGACCGCTGTAATCGGAATCGAAATAGATGACGACCTCCCTGGTAAGCGGGGAAGGTTCAGTGGCGCTGTAAACGATGATTGAGCTTGTTCGGTCTTGCCAGAATGGACTTACGGCAGCTGTATCCGTCTTGATGTCGAGATAGCGCCCCTGGAAATGAGAGTGCTCGTACAGCCGTACGATTAATCCCTGCGGCACCTTGAGTGAGCTGAGCTTATCGTTCCCGATAGTGAGTTCGTGGAGCGCATCGTTGTACCGTCCCTTTGGGAGTACCTGGGAGAGGCCGGCAAAGTTTGAATGTTCGAAGATTGTTACGTCGGGCATTTTAGTTCTCCTCATAAGCGCAGACGCGGACCAAGCCCGCATAGCTGCGAGTTGTGTTTGCTAACGAGAAGCGGCTTCTCGTGTGTTCTTAAAGCGCTTGCCTCAAAAGTCCGAAATCATTCCTGGGTCGGGTCAATACAGGGAGCGGTAGCGACCTGGTCAGTGATCAGCACGCGATTTCTCAACGTTCTTGACTCCTATGGCTGGGACCAGGTCGCTATCGCTCCCTGTACTGACCCGACCCAAGTGCCATTCTTACTTTTGAAGCAAAGCCGTTCTTAAACTATATGGAAGAGAGTGGTGAAACGTTTTTGCGTGAACTTAGTGGTGAGGTCGTTCGTGAAGCTGATAGTGGTGATAATCATCTTGTCCACGGGCGAGAATCACGGGGATGTGAGGCTTTTTCTGTTTCACCGCGGTGGCGACGTAACGAACCGCGACGCCGATTCGAGGGCCTGTGCTCGTATTTGGGTTCGAGCCGTGGATCAGATTGGCGTGATGAAACGACATTTGACCCGCTCGCAAAACGATATCGATTGCCTGGTCCACAGCCACGGTGTCGCAAACTGTGGTGCCGCGGCTCAGGATGTTTGTTTGCTGCGGTTCTTCGAGGTGCGCAAACGCGCGCGTGTGAGTTCCCGGTATCACACGAAGACAGCCATTGTCGATTGTGCTGTCTGTTAGCGCGATCCATGCGGAAACAAGTCGGGGCTCTGACAAGCCCCAGTAATGGCTATCCTGATGCCACGAGACAAACTTCTCGTCCCGAGCATACTTCGTGAAGATCGTCGATGAATGGATCAGTATGTCGGGGCCGATGATGTCCTCGACGGCGTCCAGGGCGGCCGAATGAGTGGCGAGATCGCAAATCCATTTGACGTCGAGATGTCGGTCGCCCTTTTGCACTGCGGTAGGCCGACCGCCGAGATGATGGTCCAGATCGTCATGACAATTGCGGAAGTATTTCACCTCCGCAGCGTTCAACGCCGGTAGCGGAAATAGCAGTCCGTCTCGCTGGTAGCTTTCTACTTGATCCGGCGTCAGGACTTTCATGCAGTTTCGGAACTCTCCAGGCGAGCGAGCCGGCGCAGAGTATCTGCGCGCGTGTTTTCGAGTTCGGCTGCCAGATCCGATCGGAGTCCGCGCAGCCAATGTGAGCGTTCGATGACCGTGAGTCGATCGCGCAGATAAAGACGTTCCTGTTCGACTGTCGGCGGCTTTCCGGGAGTAGCGCGGTTTACTCGCACACCGTCATCCAGTCTCCGGATCCACGCCCAAACTTCCGGCAGTGCGACGATGCGCCAGTGATGATAGACCCACATCTCGAGTTCCCAGTCTTCACACGACACGAGATCCTCGGCAAACCACTTTTCACCCTTTTCGTCCAACACTCTTCGACGCAGAGTTATCGAACACATCGCCACGCCGTTTAGACTGTTGGTCCATAGCCACGGGAGTTCATTTATCCAACGAACTTGACCTTGAGTCGCAGCCAGCAGACCGTTCCTCATAAAAAAACTCTGCGGCGCAACTTGTCCCTGTACGAAGGTCAGACTGTCGGACACGATGCCGTCCGCGTCGGGAAATCGATCGAGGGCGTTCAGCTCGGCATCGAGTTTTCCCGGTAGCCAGAGGTCGTCGTCATCGAGAAAAGCGACGAGCTCTCCGCGCGCGACGCGCAGACCAGCGTTTCGCGCGGCGCCCGCGCCCCGCCGCTCGGGCGTGCGCAGTAAGCGAATCCCGGATCCGAAATTCTCCGTGAGTACATCGGCAGTGTCATCCGTCGACGCATCATCGACGACAATGACTTCAACCTGCCCCGGGCGCTGGTTAAGCGCGCTTTCAATCGCCTCACTGACGAGGTAAGCGCGGTTTCGCGTGGGAATCACAACAGACAGTACGGGGTTTGTCACAGCAGGGTCCTTAAAAGATAGAGTATTAAGGCGAAACAGGCGGCATTATACTGTATCCACAGATTACGCAAATCGTTTATGACATCTGTGTGGTCTGCGGATGAAGTGCTGATAAAATACCGCGCCTCATGTTCGATGCGAATTTCATCGCCAACCCTTATCGAGCTTACAGCTTCCTGCGCGGTGCCGGGCCGCTACACTGGATAGCGCAGTTTCGCAACGGCGCATGGATCGTGCCTCGTTATGCTGACGTCGTGGCAGGCTTGCACGACACGCGTCTTTCGAGCCAACGCAGCCACAACCTCACTGCCGCACTACCACCCGACGTGCACGGCGAGTTCACTACGTTCAATCAGATCTTTTCCAAGTGGATGCTCTTTCTCGATCCACCGGAGCACACCCGCATCCGCAAACTCCTGAATAAAGAATTTACGCCAAACATGATCCAGCGGCTGCGCCCGCGTATTCAGCATGTGGTTGATACGCTGCTAGACAACGTCGCGACGCGGTCTGAAATGGAGTTCATGGCAGAGTTTGCCAACCCTCTGCCCGTCAGAGTGATCGCAGAGATGCTTGGTATACCAGCGGAGGATCAAAAAGATTTCCAGATCTGGTCTGATGATCTCGCCGACTTCTTCGGCAATATCTCTTCGAGCGTGGAGACGGGCCACCGCGCGCAGAACAGTCTCGTCAGTCTCACGGAATATTTCCGTGCCTTGCTTCCCGAGCGGCGCGCACATAAAGGAGATGATCTGGTCAGTCTGTTACTTCGCGTCGAGGAAGAAGGCGAGGTACTCACTGGCGAGGAACTGTTGGCCCAATGCACGCTCCTGCTCGTCGCGGGCCACGAAACCACTCGCAACCTGCTTGGCAATGGACTACTGGCGCTGCTTCAACATCCCGATCAGCTTGCGAGGCTCAGGGAAAATCCGGCGCTTATCAACTCAGCGGTGCGCGAGTTTGCGAGGTTCGACAGTCCGGTACAGTTCTCGGGCCGCGCTGCGACGGAAGATTTCTCGTGGCACGATCGGGAAATCAAAAAGGGTCAAACTGTGATTCTGCTTTTGGCTTCGGCCAATCGCGATCCCGAGAAATTCAGTGAACCGGAAAAGCTGGACATCTCACGCGACGAGGGCGTGCGGCTCTCATTCGGTCACGGCACACATTTCTGCATCGGCGCCGCACTCGCCTACACCGAAGCCGAGATCGCATTCACCACGTTGCTCGAACGCGCTTCAGATTTGAAACTACTTGACGACGTTCCCGCCTGGCGCTCGAACATGAGTTTCCGTGGTCTGAGCAGGCTGCCAATATCACTTTCTGCGTAATCTGTGGATGGCTCGGTCAATGCCCCGGTTGGCAATCGACTACGCCCCACGTGTATCCCGACGCCATGCCCCAGTTCAAACCGAGAGAGTAGGTATACCCGAGCCTCGCTTCGTCCTGCGCCGTGATGAAAAGCGTAGCTGCGGTTTCACCGTTGCAGAACAAAGTATGCGTTCGGCCGGGGTATCCCTGGACCGGTTCGACCTCTTTCTCGCCGACGTATTTCCAGCCCAGCGTCGCGAGTTCATTTTTATAGAACGACTTGATCTGATCAGGACTTAGTTCGCTTTTATAAAATCCGATCTCGCCGCGCTCAGTTTTGTAGATCTGATTAAGCTCGGTAGGAATTGATCCCGGCAACTTCGGAATCGCATCAAACTGTCGCTCGAGTGCCGCTTGCTTAGCAGCACCGTCCGGCTCACCGTTCAGATCGCCAAGATTAGGAATTACGCCGATGCCATAGAACTCCTGCACACACTTCGTCAGCCACGTAATCTTCGGATCAACTGCGATTTCATCCAGCTCAGCCGAGTTGTGTAGCTGGTGCACGACCGCGTAAGACAAGCCCTGCGACTTCGCGCGTTGAATCATCTGTTCTCGTTCATCCCAACGCTGCGCGTACTCTGCGTAGGTAGCTCGACTCCGCCACATTCCCCGAGTAATGCCCGCAGCGACAATCCCGAACGCCAGTAGTCCAACCAGCGACAGCATCGTTACGACTGCCGAAGTTCGCGAGAGCACGTTGCGACACACGCTGCCGGCAATGTAGGCCCAGCAAGTTGTCAGGCATACGAGTACATAGGCGGGAATCACGAATGTGCGATGAGCGAGAGTAAGTGAAGTGCCCCACGCCATCGGCACCCAACAAGCCAGCAGCAAAACGAAGCCGGCGATCGGCAACCAAACCAATGTCAAAACGTGATCTTGCGCCGCAGATCGTTCGCGTCGTTGAAATACTTGCAGACCGAAGATGAAGCCGCAGAGAACAAGGCCCACCCAGATGAACCACTTGCCCAGCACTACTAACTCGAAGAACTCACCGAGGCCACGCAACGAAATACTCAACAGCTCCGGAACAGCCGGCGGCGAAGGAAAACCGCTCTGCCTGATCTTGTTTCCCGGCGCGACGAACATCACTAGTCCACCTGCGAGCGACCCCGCGAGCCCCGCAGTCAATAGCGCAAAATAGTTTTTCCGGTTGGGAACAGCATAGCGCTTGAAGACCGCGGTAATCACGATGGCAAATACAATCGCGATCGTTTGTACAACGAAGTACGTTTCGGCGAATCCAACCGCGATGAACGTGAGCAGACCCACTGCCAGCAACGATAACGAACTGAGTTTGCGATCGACTTGAATTCCGTGCGCAATCCATGCGACATAGGCGGTGCCGAGAATGAGCGGTGGCACGACCGATCTCATGCCCTGTCCCCAATAGAGAGATTGCCCGACCAGCGGAATCACCTGCAAAGTGGCGAATAGGACCAGCGCAGCGATGATGCAGCTCTTGAAGATTCGCGCTTCTTGATCTGCAACGAGTTGGGTCAACGCGATTGCGAGGACGATGAACCACAAAATGACGACGAAACCCGTCGTATACGGAGTAATAGCAGGACCGAGATAACCAAACAAAGTGTCGAGGAAATTGGCAGAGAAACGGCCGGTCCAGATCATGTACCAATAAAGCGTGCCGCGAAGGATCCCCCGCGAACGTGCAATCACGGCTGAGCAAAAGTCATCGGCAATGAAGCGGCTGTACGAACCTAAATAGACGTGAGTAACAAGCGGAGCGCAAAACAGCGCCAGCAGTATCCATAAGAAGAATCGAAATACTCGCCGGGAAGTGGGGGACGTCATTTTCCGGCGCATGATGCCACAAAAAAGCACAAAACGCTCAAATAGCTTCTGCCGGTTTTTGAGCTTTTTGTGCTTCGTGTGTCATACAATCGGCGCGAACGAATGGAGATCGACATGTCTGATTCAACGCCCGAAACGTCAGCCCTCGAACAGCATCATCAGATCGCCGCAGATATGGTAGCTGCCTACAACTCAGCGGATCCGGACGCAGCCACTCGTCTTAACGATGTCTTTCATAGCGCGATCAGCATCGAACAGATTCGCAACTTCATTCGCGATAAGCTTTGCTATCTTCCTGATACTCAGCGCCGCATCGACAACTTCACGCTCGACGATGCGCAACTCGTCGTCGCACGGCTCTACGGTTTCGACGATTGGAACGAGGTGGTGCGGTCAACTAACGAACCCACGAGCGATCCACATTCGGCTCCCTTCGTCCTGAGTTCCAAGCCACCTTTCTATCGCGTTGACTGGGCCAACAAGAGCATCGAACCGCGCCAACCGATGTCGACCAGAGATTGGGAGCGCGTGTGTGCCGTAATCAAGGAGTTGGGACTGATAGCGATCAAGTCAATGAGTCTGATCGGCGATGATGATCTCGAAATCATTTCGCAACTCGATCAAATCACTTCGCTCAATCTAGATGGCTCGAAGCTTGTGACAGACAACGGCCTGCAGCATCTCGCTCGTATGCCGCAGTTACGAGAGCTGATCCTCGGCGGTCAGATCACGGATCGTGGTCTGGAAGTCCTCACACATCTGCGCGAACTGCGCGTCTTCAAGATGTTTTGGCAAAGCAACGTCAGCGATGAAGGCGTTGCGAATCTCCGGTTTTGTGATCAGCTGGAAGAGGTTGATCTATTAGGGTGCAACACTGGCGACGGCGCGACCGCCGCGCTTGCAGGAAAACCAAACCTGCGTCGCTTCAAGACCGGTCAGAACGTGAGCGACGATGGTCTTGGACTGCTGCAACAGTTTCCCGCTTTCAAGACGCCATCGGCAGAAGAACCCGCATTCGGACTGATGTCGTTCAGTGCGGAGCCCACCAATCTCCTCATCGATGGACCATTCACTGCCGCAGGACTGCAGAACCTGCACGGACTCGGTGGACTTGTCGGTTTGAGTTTCTTCTGGCACACATCGCGTTTGCGCGGTGACGATCTGCAAGCTCTCGATGGCTTATCAAATCTTGTTTACCTCGGTTGTCAGGGTCAACTCTGCGACGACGATGCGATGGGCCACATTGCGGCACTTCCGAAACTTCGTATGCTGATGGGCCAGGGTACCGTCGCTACCGATGAGGGATTCAGATCGCTTAGTCAATCGCAAACAATCGAATACTTCTGGGGACGTGAGTGTCCAAACTTAACGGGTTCAGGATTTGTCGCGCTCTCGCGCATGCCTGCGCTGAAGGGCCTGGCTGTTAGTTGCAAGTTTGTTGACGACGCCGCGCTCGCGACTTTGCCCGACTTCCCTTCTTTGCGAGAGCTGATGCCGATGGACGTCCGTGATGAAGGCTTTCAACACATCGGCCGCAGTCAAAATCTCGAATCACTGATTCTAATGTACTGCCGCGACACGACCGACGTCGCGACCAGTCACATTGTCGGAATGCCAAACCTCCGGAAGTATCACGCGGGTTACAACCTGATCACCGACACGAGCCTCGAGCTGTTGAGCCAAATCCGGTCGCTCGAAGAAATCTCTTTCGAAGGTTGCAAGTCCATCACCAACTCCGGCCTCCCCTCCCTAACCACCCTCCCCAACCTCCGCGAACTCTCCATCGGCGGCTGCCCTAAGGTGACGCGATCAGGAATGAAAGGATTTGGCAGTGGCGTGCGAGTCAACTACGACCCATTTTGAGATTGTCCGCTGATCAGTGTTCTTGGCGGGTTATTAACACTTCCATTACCACTATTCGGGAGCCACTACCATTACCGGAAATCGTCAATATTCCGCGGGAATTTGAGCATTTCTGAGTTATTACCACTTCTATTACCACTACTCATGAGTTATTACCACTACTCTAGTCGCCTTTGTACCAAGTGGCTGCCGAACCGCGCCCCTCGCAATAGACACGCTTCTCTTTCTTCAACCGATTAAGAACCACACGAATCATTTCTCGCGTCACATTTGGCGCTGCTCTCTCAACATCAACCATCCTAAACCCGTTTGGCAATCGCTCGATAGCATCGAGAACCGTTGCAGTTTTAGCGCCTCGGGTCGTCGTCAATGTTCCGGCACGCTTCTCAAACTCACGATACGCACCCAACAACATCACGCCGAGGAAATACTCCCACCACGGTACAAGTGAATGCTTGCCTTGATGCCACTTTTGAGATGAAGTGTAGAGCGTGTCGTAGTAGCTTTGCCGAGTGACTTCGACAATGTTTTCGAGACTAATAAAACGTCCAACTTCAAAGCCAGACTGCACAGCTTCCCACTCCCCAACCGACACTCACGCCCGGCACCCCGGTTGGCAACGGGTATATTGATCTCTTCGAGCATATAGATTTCGGTGGCTGCGAGTGGTACGTCCCCGGACCGAATTTCATCTCACCTTTTGTTGTACACAAAACTGGAGAAAACGATTGGAGACCCCGCCAACGTCGCCAGGCGCACACCGGGCCTCAATAATCGCTCGATGGTTAGTGAAACTCCACGCGACGGTTCTGCGTAAACATCTGTTCATTTAACCTGTGAAACCATCAAATCTCACAACGAAAGGGATGTTTATGCGTTCAATCCGGCAGTCTCGCCGCTCGTTTATCGGTTTGTTAATTCTTTCAACCCTATTGCTAGTCACGCTCGCGGTGCCGGTGTGGGCGCAGAGTCCGCCGATCATTGACCGCGAGCTTTTCTTCGGCGATCCCGAGATCGCGGGAGCGCAGATCTCCCCGGACGGGACGTTCATCGCGTTTGTCAAACCGTTCAAGGGCACACGCAACATCTGGGTGAAGAAGACGGCCGAGCCGTTCGCGAACGCAAAGCCGATCACCGCCGACACTAAGCGCCCGATTCCTACTTACTTCTGGTCGCGTGACGGCAAGTACATCCTCTTCGTGCAGGATAAAGCCGGCGATGAGAATTACAACGTCTATGCCGTCAATCCGGCCGATGCACCGGCTGCGGGACAAGACGTCCCAACCGCTCGAAATCTCACCGACGTAAAGGGCGTGCGCGCGATGATCTATTCGGTACCGCGTACCGAGCCCGATGCCATCTACGTCGGGATAAACGATCGCGACGCAGCCTGGCATGATCTGTACAAAGTCAAAATCTCCACCGGCGAGCGCACGCTGATCCGCAAGAACACCGAACGCATCACCGCCTACTACTTCGATCTCAAGGACCAACTGCGACTCGCTACCAGCTCAGCAGAAAACGGTGACACGGAAGTGCTGCGCGTTGACGCAGACAAGTTCACGAAGGTTTACAGTTGCACGGTGTTTGAGACCTGTGGACCAATTCGCTATCACAAAGACGGTGAACGAGTCTATTTCCAGACAAACAAGGGCGGCGACATCGATCTGATCCGTCTCGAACTATTCAATCCCACGACTGGCAAAGAAGAGTTGGTTGAATCGGATCCGTTGAAGCACGTCGACTTCGGCAATGCGACCTTCTCGGAAGTTTCCGACGAGCTGATTTCCACGTCCTACGACGACGAGCGCGAACGAATTTACTGGAAAGACAAAGCGTTCGAAGCTGACTACAAGAACTTACAGAAACAACTTCCCGGCAAGGAAATCAGCCTCGGGTCTTCAACCAACGATGAAAAGCTGTGGATCATCGCCGCCAACGCCGATACCGATCCCGGCTCGACTTATTTATTTGACCGCACCACGAAGAAGCTCACGCTTCAATATCAGGTACGCGAGAAGTTGAATCGATCGTACCTCGCGCCGATGAAGCCGGTGAAATATCCGTCGTCTGACGGCTTGGAAGTCCCGGCATACCTAACGTTGCCCAAAGGCGTCGAAGCGAAGAACCTGCCCGCGGTGATCGTTCCACATGGTGGCCCATGGTATCGCGACAGTTGGGGCTACAACGCATTTGCACAGTTTCTCGCCAACCGCGGCTACGCTGTCCTGCAACCGAACTTCCGTGGTTCGACCGGTTACGGCAAGAAGTTTATTGACGCCGGAAACAAGCAGTGGGGCGATAAGATGCAGGACGACGTGACCTGGGGTGCGAAGTATCTCATCGCACAAGGCATCGCCGATCCGAAGCGCGTAGGAATCATGGGTGGGTCGTACGGCGGCTACGCGACGCTCGCGGGAGTCGCGTTCACACCTGACGTTTACGCGGCTGGCGTTTCGATTGTTGGACCATCAAACCTGATTACGCTGCTCGAATCGATTCCGCCGTACTGGGAACAGATTCGCAAACTTTTTTACGAACGCATGGGCGATCCGAACACGCCAGAAGGAAAGGCCCAGTTGCTGCGACAGTCGCCGTTAACTGCGGCGGCAAAAATAAAGACTCCGCTACTCGTGATTCAGGGTGCTAACGATCCGCGCGTCAATAAACGCGAATCAGACCAGATCGTGATCGCGTTACGAGATCGTGGGTTCCCAGTTGAGTACATGGTGGCGCCGGATGAAGGACACGGCTTTCAACGTCCGGTGAACAACATGGCGATGTTTGCGAGTGCGGAAAAGTTTCTCGCGAAATATCTGGGCGGCCGTTATCAGGAATCGATGACTCCGGAAGTGTCGCAGCGTCTGAACGAAATCAATGTCGACGTCAAAACGGTGACGATGCCGAAGATGGTGACGGCCAGTGCTGAGCTTCCGAAACCCGCGGTAGATCTGCGACCTGGTACTTTTAACTACAAGGCGACAATCGCTCTCCAGGGACAGGAAATTCCGCTCAGCCTGAAGACGGACGTCAAAGAGGAAAATGGCGCGTGGACCGTCAATGAAACCGCGCAAACTCCGCAAGGTGAGATCGTAGACGTCAGCACCATCGAGAAAGGAAGTCTGCTGCTGAAGCGTCGCTGGATCAAACAAGGTGCGATGACGATCGAGATGGACGTGGCGCCGAACCAGTTGACCGGAAAGACGACTATGAACGGGCAAGTCACGCCGCTTGCCGTCGATCCGGGTGGCGCGTTGTTCGCCGATGGCGCGGGCACATTTGAAGTGATTGCTTCGCTGCCGCTGGTGGAGGGTTACAGCCTGAGTTTTCGAAATTTTGATCTTCAGAAACAGAAGCCGCAGATCAAACAGTTGAAGGTGCTTGGAACTGAAAGCGTCACGGTTCCGGCGGGTAAGTTTGATGCCTACAAGGTTGAGATACTCGCCACCGACAACGATGCAGACAAGCAGACTGTTTGGATCGACAAGGGGAGCAGGAAGGTTTTGAAGATCTCCGCGGTGATTCCGAGTCTGAACGGTGCAATCCTGACTTCGGAATTGACGAACTGAGTTCGACAAGTCTTATTATTAGCCGCGGATTTACGCAAATGAACGCAGATCAGCGTTTATTCGCGTCAATCCGCGGCATAATATTCGAATGAAAATCATTTCAGTCAATGTTGGTCTGCCGCGGTTAGTGCTGCGGAATGACGAACCAGTGTCGACCGGCATCTTCAAAGAACCGGTTGATGGGCGCGTAAGAGTGAGGACGTTGAATCTCGATGGCGACCGTCAGTCGGATCTGTCCGTTCATGGGGGACCAGAAAAGGCGGTCTATCTTTACCCGTCAGAGCACTACGAGTTCTGGAAGCATGAGCTGCCGGATATGACGTTGCCGTGGGGAATGTTTGGCGAGAACTTAACGACCACCGGCCTGTTTGAAACCGAAGTTCACGTTGGCGATCGATTTCGCGCCGGCACGGCTGAATTAAAGGTCACGCAACCACGAATGCCTTGTTACAAACTCGGGATTCGATTCGGTCGAGCGGACATCATCAAGAGATTTCTCGCCAGTGAACGCACCGGTTTCTATTTTTCAGTTCTTAAAGAAGGGGAAGTCGGCGCCGGTGATGATATCGAACTGCTCGAGAGAAATGCTTCGGGTGTAACGATCGTCGATGTCACGCGGCTCTACGGCACAGAGAAAGAAAACGCGGAGCTAATGCGACGTGCGATCGCTACCGAGACATTGCCTGTCAGTTGGCGAGACTATTTTCTAAAACGGATTGGACACATCGATGGATGAAACGAAGATGATCTGCCCGGTCTGTGGCGCTGAGATGAATCATCACGCCACGAAGATCGATTACAGCGTTGACGACGGCGTGTTACAGGAAGTTCACACCTGCCCGCACTGCGGCGACGTTGAATTACGACAGGCTGAATAAGTTACATTCCGCCCTGGCGCTCAACGTATTCATAGCTTGGACCAACTGTTTGCCCGGTGCCGTCATCCGTGTCTGTCTCCATGAGTGAGACTGCGGATGTGCGCAGGTCATACATGACGCCAATCGCCGTATTAAGTAGCGCAGGGGCGCCATTGAATGTGTTGTGCAGGGCGTTGAGCAAGGCGCTGTAGTTGTACGCGAAGGCTTCGATGCGTGTGCGCGCCTGCGTTCCCGGAGCGAAGTCGGCGATCTTGCAATTCGGCCGCAGCGGCCACACACCTGACGGATCGAACAATACCGGCGCCCCACCGTAAGCGAAGCCATCGGGCGTACGAATGATCCTTCGGCCTGCAGCGATCTCACCGAACCTGTAGAAGTGCGCCGGCTGGCCAGGACTGGAAAAAGGACTTTCCGAAGTGCCTTCTCCTTCGAGCTTGATCAGATCGATGGCCTTACACGCCGTGTAAGGATCAGTGATCACAAACAGCTTGTCGCCAAACCACTCAGGTGCGACCACCTGCGGAGGCGCGTAGGGCTTAACGAAAATCGACGGCCCCAACTCCTGAATCTGATCCTTGATCGCGTCATAGAACTGTCCAATCGTCGCGAACTCCTCAGCGCCCAGTGCTTCGACAGTCTTCACCGGGATCGGATGCTCCGGCTCTTCAATCGCCATGAACGTATTCTTGACCAGATTGATCGAAAACGCCTCGATGCCGACTACGAGATCGCCAATGTTCATCGGCAATGGTCCCGGATACTTCGGCACAAACTCCGGCCCGTTTATTGACGGACAGCCACCGATCGCGATCAGGATGTTTGCAGCAATCGCCATGTGCAGCATTTCCTGAATCACGATCTCCTGAATCTGTCGCCCGATCTGGACGTTCGTCCCGGCGCGTAGAGAGAACATCGCCGTCAGATATGGCGGAATAGTGCTGTGCTCCAGCTCGACCGCCTTTTGAAGATAAACGCCGAGCTCATCTGCGTTGGCGGCAGAACGGATACCACTGATGATTCCAGGTTGAAGTTTGATCATCACTCGCCTCCCGATTCGCGTTCGAGCTTCGCGCGTTGCCGCTCTTTGTATTGACGGATGACGAGCGTCTTGCCCGCACCTTGCAGCGGCTCCGCTTCGACTTCTTCAGGCTCCTCGGCTGGCGTGACCGGAGCCGTAAGCAAGACCGGCTGGATCGGAGGAGAGCCCAGCAGCGGATTGCCATCAGGCCCTGGAGAACTCAACCACTTCAATATCGTGTCGCGGTCTCCTGCGCCAAGATCGCGAGTCACAGGCATGTGGTTTGGATCGCGCAGCGGCAATGAAAATGCGAGCTGAAGGATTCCGATCCGGTGGATCACTGACTCGTATTTCGTGAGGTCAACGACGTACTGGCTCATGATCGGATACAAGTTGCCGTACTGTGTAAGCAGCGGTTGTATGTCCTGATACCACGTCGGTTTGTCTGGCACGACTTTCTTATCAAAGACGAGCACGCTGACGTAATTCATTATGTTACTGATGTATCCGGCGGGCTGCTCCGCGAGTTGATAACCGATGCCGTAGAGTTGGCCGGCAATATAACCGCGCGGATTTCCCGGGCCATCGACGCTGGCAGTCAGGTCGAGAGTCGCATGACCATTCGCATCGGTGGTTATGCTCGTTAAGTAGTCGAGTGCATCAGCCGGTGTGCCGATGTCGGGGATCGCAGCGGCGGGACGAGGTGGTGGACTGATGGTCTTGCCGCCGCCTGAGCCACCCATGAATCCTTCTGTCGGACTCAAATCGATCACGCTCGACGCCAGCGGTTTGCCGAAACTAGTTGCGTAAAAATCAACCTGCTCAGTCTCGCCCGGGTTCAGACGATACACAAACGAATCAGCACGCACGTACACGCCATTGATCGACTCCTGCATCAGCACGTTGTAAGTGGACGGCGGCGGCGAACCTGGAGTCGGTGTCACGAGGACTAGTGGGTTGCCGGCGAGAAGCTGTTGCGCCTCGGTGTTCGCAGTCAAATCGAAAGTTTGCACACCTGCTGTTTGCGTATACCACGTTTCACTCAGATAAGGGACCTCACCGATCAAAACCACACCGCTGTTGTCAACAGTTGTAATGTGCTCCTGCGGGTTCGTATTGAGCACACCCAATTGCACGGGACCGAGATCTGTCGGCGCACCGCTCGAATCGACGATCGGGAATGTGTTTCCGAAATCGGCAGTCAGCGAATTACCGTCCCCGGAGAGTTTGGCTTGCAGGCTGTTCACGTTGGTATCAGGCACGGGCCAGTTCGGGGCGAACGTAATCATCTGGCGGCCAAGCACGAATTGCTTCGGCTCGCCACTAAGATAAGGCCCGATCGTGCCGACGAGATGGCCCATCGTGTAGCGCGGTTGCGACGGGTCGCGGCCGAAGCCATACACGTTGAAGTTAATGGACAACATGTCATCCTGCGTGGTCGACTTGAGTGTATTGAGGAGCGTCGAGTCGATATTCTCAGACCACACGACGTTGTCCAGCACCGATTGATAGTAGGCACAAAGTTGCTGATCCGTTTTCGGACCGTGCTGCTGGCGCTTCCACAAATTGGTGAACGGAGCCGGATAAAAGTCCCCTTCAAACAACGCCTCGGCGTGCGGGCCCGCGACCCGCACCTGCATGCCGAAGATCATCGACACCATCTGCTGTTGCGGATCGAGATCGACGAGTTTTCCTGGCGCACGGTCGACAGCGTTTTGCAGCGTTAAGCCGATAACGGGATCATCCAGCGATCTCCAGAGCGCGTGCCCGTCCAGAAATCCGCCGGTAACGGAACAATCGAGTATGCGAAATACCGCAGTTCCTCTCGGGTTCCAGCTATTGTTGCTGTCCAGTTGCTGATACTCCGGCACGAACGAAGCATTCTGAAAAAATCGAACGTCGTTGTTGATCGTCGAAACGTCAGCTTGGAACCAACCGCGAAAATGAATGCGCGGCGAATCGAGATAACTCATGGCGTCGTACTCCTTATTTCGTGGAACTGTGAGTCGCGTATTAACGAAGGTTGAGCAAGCGGAACATACTCTTGCGCCTCGAACGTGTCAATGGCCTTGCCTCAAAAACAAGAATCGCACTTGGATCGGGTCAGTACAGGGAGCGGTAGCGACCTGGTCAGTGATCAGCTTTGACCAGGTCGCTACCGCTCTCTGTACTGACCCGATCCAAGTTGCTATTTCCACTTTTAAGGCAAAGCCGTTAACACTCCTCAGCGGCGAGATGCCGTAACTCCAGGCCAATCGTCCGTTCGAAAAGGCGAGGCTGGCAGATCGACGCGATTGTAAAGATTCGTGATCGGGTTATCAGCCCAGGCATAACGAACTGCAACCGGCTTAGAAACCTTAGGACTTGAAACAATCACCGTCTCGCCTTCGATGCGCGCATCGGCCCACACGAAATGCCGATCCTCACCGGCGATCGCAAAACTCTTCACTGAGCCACCATCGATAGTTTTCAAACCCGCGCCATACTTGAAGTGAATTCGCACCTTATCGCCTTCGACTGTGTACCGATCAAATAGCGGTCCTGAGGGAATGATCTTTCGTCCGTAAGTCTCGGCCAGCGCCCACTGTGCGAGACGGCGTCCGACGGGAAGCTTGTTATGCGGATGAAGCTCGAGCTCATCACCGACGTCGATCGTGATCGCCATTCCAGTCTGCGGTTCACGCAGCGTCATCAACTGAGCTTCGCGCAACTCAGCCCAGTCACTTTCGTCCGGCTCAGCCTTGCGCGCTCGCCAGTTGGGAAGCTGCACGAAGTAAAACGGAAATACGTTTCCCCACGCGCGGCGCCAATCGCGAATCATGGTCGGAAAAAGCGTGCGGTATTGATAGGCACGTCCGGCGTTGCTCTCGCCCTGATACCAGATGACGCCGCGAATCGCGAAGGGAACGAGTGGCGCAAGCATCGCGTTGTAAAGCACACTCGGATTGTTTTGATTACCTGCTCCGACCGCTTCCGGACGCGTGCCCCAGTCAGGGTGCTTCGGTTCGAGCGCCAGCTCCACCTTGTAATCCCAAACTCCTTTTAACGACATCGCCTCGGAGCCCGCTGGTCCAATCGACATTGCGCCGCCTCGACTAAAACCACCTTCGCCCGCACTATCGAAAACACGCACCGCGATCACGTTTCTTCCGGTGTGAACCAGTGAACCAGGCACCACGTATTTCCGTGGCACCGAGTAGCTGTTCGGCGTCTCTCTTCCGATCGAACCGACCTTCGTGCCGTTGAAATAGGTAACGTCGTAATCATCAATTGCCGGCAGATTGAGCACGAGTTCTTTACCGGCCCACGACTCAGGCAAGTCCAACACTTTGCGAAACCAGATCGCACCGTCGATGAGCAGTCCGGCCGTTTCAATCTGTTGCGGAAGTTCCATCCTGGACCAATCTGCGGCAGCGAAAGTCGGATCGGCGTAGCCGAGGGCTTCGCCTTTGTTTCCAGCATCGATATAGAGGTTCTTCTCTTCCCACGCGGCGAGCGCGCGCGCGTAGGCTTCTTTTGTTTGAGACGAAGCGTTCATGCTGCTTTCGTAGCGGTCGAGAATCGGTTTTAGTTCCGGTGAGGAGAGCAGTGCTTCGTGACTGGTCCAGGCTTCGGCGGGAGTGCCGCCCCACGAGCTGTGAATCAAACCGACTGGAACTTTCAATTGCTGGTACAGTTCGCGCCCAAAGAAATATCCGACGGCTGAAAAGTGCGCGGCTTCCTCAGGCGTGGTGACGACCCAGTGTCCTTCTACATCTGAGAGCGGTGATGGCGCAGTGTGATGCATCACTGTGAACAGTCTGATTTCCGGATACTTTGCTTGCGCGACTGTTTCAGCGCCGTCAACTGTGTTGATAAGGGGCCACTCCATGTTTGATTGACCAGAGCACAACCAGATCTCGCCGACGAGAACGTTCTTTACGATCAGTAGGTTGTCGCCTTTGACGGTGAGATCGAAAGGACCGCCGGCTTTGAAAGGACCGAGCCAAGTTTCCCAATGTCCCTGTTTGTCGGCGACAGTGCTGGACGATTTCTGTTGGAACGTAACGCTCACGCGCTCTCCGGGATTGGCATTTCCCCAGATGCGAACTTTCGTCTGCTGCTGTAGCACCATGTTGTCGCTGATGATCGCGGGCAGTCGCACCTCCGCTCGCGCGGCTATACTCACGCTGAAAAGGAATAGCAGCAGCAGAAAATTGTTTGTGCTTTTTGTCCTTCTTTGTGGCAAGAGAGCTTCTTTATCCGAGGCGGTAATCAAAAACAAATCGCCCGACCTGAATCGTTCCGCGCCCGCCTGTAGCCGGCTGAATTAGCAGAGCCCGAACCATCGAGCTCTTGCGGTTTCGAACTGCTTCAACCTCACCGACCGTGTCGCCACTCGAGGCGCGGTAAAACGTTACCGTAATGCTGTCAGGCGTTTTGCGCTGATAACCGAAAACATACTCGCCGGGCTGTAGCGAGAAGTCGCCCACCTGAACCGGCACCTGAACGATGAAAAAATGAGAATACTTCCCTTCCGCAGAATACCCGGCCGTAATCATCACGACACCCGCGATAAACTTGCCGCGCCCATCCGTCACGCCAGACGCGGTGCGAAACTCAGTTTCGATGTTCTCTTTGATTACCGGCGCGCGAGCCGGAATTATTTTCCGCAACTCCCCTTCAGACGCAAGCCGCCAGCCCGCCGCCGCCGCATTGCTGAAGAAGAATGTAGCGATCAGTAACACCGCGAATAAACCCAGAGCTAGATCTGCGTTCATCCGCGTAAATCCGCGGCTAATTTTTGACTGTTCCTGCAAAGCGCCTCCACGCCAAGTCGGTGCCGGGAATGTTAAAGTATCGCCCGGACAAATGCATCGTTTAAATTACCTTCGAGTTGCCGCGGCGCTTGTGCTCCTCGCCGGCACTCGTACCTTTGCATTAGACCCGAACAGAACTCTCAACCAGTTTGGCCACCAGGTCTGGCTGACTGAAAACGGCTTACCACAGAACACCGTCCAGGCAATCGTCCAGACGAATGACGGCTATCTCTGGGTCGGAACGCAGGACGGCCTGGCACGTTTTGACGGACTGAACTTCACCGTCTTCGATAAAGAAAACACACCCGCATTCAAAAGCAACGACATTCGCTTTTTGCACGAAGACCGGCAAGGCCGGTTATGGATCAGCACGTCTTACGGATTAATCTGCCGGCACAACGGACAATTCACGGCGTTTACGGTAAGTGAAGGCCTTCCTGATAACAGCGTCGGGACTGTTGTTGAAGACACGAGCGGTAACATCTGGATCGGAACCGCCGGTGGTCTAAGTCGTTTTGACAACGGCAAATTCAAAACATTCACAGTCGAACAGGGACTCGCCCGGAACGTAATTCAGACGTTATTCGCCCGAGCGGACGGCTCCGTCTTAGTTGGCACGTCTGCCGGATTGCAGTCTCTTAAGAACGATCACTTCACGCCACCGAACATGCCCACCGGTATGCTCCCCGGTAATCTCACGTCAATCGCGGAGACAAGCAATGGCTATCTGTGGCTCGGCACTCTCGACGGGCTCTTTAAGGTTGATAACGAAGGACGGCAGTTGACCGTGCCACTATCCGACAGCCGCGTCAGCGCTTTGCACATCGATCGCGGGGGCGCACTGTGGATTGCAACTGCTGGTGGTCTAGCGCGTTTGCGAAACCAACAAGTCGAAACTTTTACTGTGACCGACGGTCTGTCGAGCAACCTCGTGCTTTCAGTGTTTGAAGATCGTGAAGGCAGCATTTGGATCGGCACCGAGGCTGGCGGCCTGAATTTGTTAAAGAGCAAAAAATTCACGACCTACACCACGAAAGACGGGCTGCCGAATGATCTCGTCAAAGCCATTTACCAGGATGCGCAGGGCGGGATCTGGATCGGTTCCAACGGCGGCGGCTTGACACTCTTCAAGAATGGAAAGTTCTCGACCTGGACCACGCGCGATGGCCTCTCGAGTGACGTGGTCCTGTCACTCGCCGGCGACAAGGAAGGCACACTCTGGATCGGCACCCCCGACGGACTCAATCGTTTCAAAGACGGAAAATTTCAAACCTTTACTTTCGCGGAAGGACTCTCAAACGATCTGGTCCGCTCCGTCTTAGTCGATCGCAACGGAGTGCTTTGGGTGGGAACGCGCGATGGTCTGAACAGCTTCCGCGATAACCAATTCACCACCTACACCACCCACGACGGACTCGCGAACAACTTCATCGGCGCGATTTATGAAGACTCAAAAGGCAATCTCTGGGTCGGAACGCTCGGCGGCTTGAGTAAAATCAAGGGTGGAAAGTTTCAGACCTTCACCACTAAAGACGGCCTCTCCAGTAACACCGTCATCTCGCTCTACGAAGACGCAGCCGGTGATCTTTGGATCGGTACCAATGGCGGCGGCCTTGATCGTTTGCGCGGCGACAAGTTCGTTTCGTTCACGAATCGTAATGCTCTTGCGGCCGACGTCATCTATCGCATTCTCGAAGATCAGCAACAGAACCTTTGGTGCAGCTCCAACAAGGGAATCTTTCGTCTCAGTAAAAGCGAACTCGAGAGTGTGGCCAACGGCGTCACGAGCAATCTCAATCCGGTTTACTATGGCCCGGCCGATGGCATGTTAACGAAAGAGTGCAGCGGTGGTGGACATCCGGCAGGATGGAAGACGAGCGAAGGCCGCATGTGGTTTGCAACTATTAAAGGACTCGCCGTCATCGATCCGGAACACATTCCGCTCAATACGTCTCCGCCGCCGATCGCTGTCGAAGAACTCTTCGTCGACAATAAACCGGTTCCGTTGACGCAAAAGTTGACACTGCCACCCGGTCTCGCACGGCTGGATTTCTATTACACGGCACTCAGTTTTATCGCGCCTGAAAACGTGCGGTTTAAATATAAACTCGAAGGATTTGATAAAAATTGGATCGATGGCGGCGCGCTGCGGGTTGCGTCGTACACAAACCTGCGGCCCGGGAATTACAAATTTCGCGTGATAGCAGCCAACAATGACGGCGTTTGGAACGAAAGCGGCGCCGCGGTGGATCTTTATTTACAGCCGCGGTTTTATCAAACTTACTGGTTTTATCTGATCTGTGTTCTGCTGCTGGCAGTGACAGCGTGGCAACTTTATCGTCTGCGCGTTCGACGCATGGCGCTCCAATTTCGCGCCGTTAATGACGAACGTAACCGCATCGCGCGTGAGATTCACGACAACCTGGCGCAGGATATTCTCGGCATCTCAGTGCAACTCGAACTCGTTGCGCGACTGATGCCGGCCGCCGCCGAAACAGCAAAAGCGCATCTGGACCGCGCGCGCATGCTCGTGCGCAACAGCATGACGGAAGCGCGGCGTTATGTTTGGGACCTGCGCTCGCAGGAATTGCAAAAGAAAGATTTGCCGACCGCCCTTCGCGATACGGCGAAGCGTCTGACCGCCGAGAGTAATATCGAGACGGTCGTTGAAGTAGCGGGACCGTTGCGGCCATTACCAGCGTCAGTGGAAACTAATCTGTTGCGCATCGGGCAGGAAGCCATCAACAATGCAGTGAAGCATGCTCGGGCAAATCGAATTGAGGTCGCGCTAAACTTCGATACGCGCAGCGTGCGACTCGGTGTGCGGGACGACGGACGCGGTTTTGATTCGAGTCAGCAGATCGCCGATGGTCATTTTGGTTTGCTGGGAATGCGCGAGCGTGCCGAACAAATCGGCGGCGTGATGTCAGTACACAGTGCAATCGAAGGTGGCACGCAGGTCGCCGTAGACGTGCCGTTAAGTGAGTGAGGGATTCAAACGCATGATTCGCATAATGGTGATCGACGATCAGGCCGTAGTGAGACAGGGCTTTGTTTCTCTTATCAACACGGTCGCCGACATGGAAGTGATCGCGCAGGGCGTGAACGGGCAACAGGCCGTGGAACTGTATCGTGAGCACCAGCCGGACATCACGTTGATGGACCTGCGTATGCCCGTGCTGAGCGGCGTCGATGCGATTGCTCAGATCCGGCGTGAGTTTCCCAACGCGCGAATCATTGTGCTTACGACCTACGATGGTGACGAAGACATTTACCGTGCTCTCCAGGCTGGAGCTCAAGGCTACTTACTGAAAGACATGTTTTTCGAAGAACTGGAAGACGCGATCAGGAAGGTCCATGCGGGCGCGCGCCGACTGCCGCCGGTCGTGGCCGAACGGTTAGCCGAACGGATGGGCGCCTCGGAGCTGACGCTGCGGGAGCTCGAGGTCCTTCAGGAGATTGTGAATGGCAAGAGTAATAAACAGATCGCGAGTTCGTTGCGGATCAGCGAAGCCACGGTGAAGAGTCACATCAACAACATCCTCGGCAAGCTTGGCGTAACCGATCGCACCCAGGCCGCCACCCGCGCCCTCCAGCGCGGCATCGTCCATCTTTAGCCACAAAAGGCACAAAAGCACAAAACAGATCTGGATCTGTTTTGTGCTTTTGTGCCTTTTGTGGCTAAAGATCAATCAAAAGTTGGAGATCGTGGCTCAACCTAAAGGTCATGACAGCTCTTCGCAATCCTGTTACTTTCTGCTTCGTCAGACCAATTCTCCGGTTCCGAGTTCATAATCAAGGCTTCTTACCTACCTAACTTGTTGCAGAACCCAAAGGGGTCTTGATTCAAGTTATAGAACTCGGAACCGGTCCTCCTCCATCTATCCCGCAAATTACCTCGAAATGGAATTTGGTTTTTAACCATTACTACTGGGTGACCGTTAACCCACTCCAATATGGCTGAAACTAAACCCAAACTCGTCGGAACTGTGATTTGGGTTGCCTTAGCAGCCTTCTTATTTGCTGCCATCGGGCTTCCCGTCGGCATGGTCTACCTCGCCAGCACGAATCTCGCAGCTAAAGATAAGGTTGAGCTGGGCCAACTCATCGTTTCGTTTTTTGGGTTGGTTGGAGCTGCCGCCGCATTCAGTCTCGCGGTTATTCAATACCGGCGCGCTGAAAAGTGGAAAAGAATTGAGTTTATTGCAAAAGAGATTAATGACTTTGAAGCAGATCCAGTAATTCGAAACGCGTTGACGATGATTGACTGGGGAACCCGCCGAATTAATCTTTCCAACGCGCCAACTCCGAAACCGGAAGATTTCGTTAGGATTACCCGCGAGATTCAGTGGAAAGCGCTCTTACCTCACACGTTGAAACAGGACCATAAGGAGTATCGGACATTTAAGTCGTCAGACGATAGCCCACCAAGTCTGGAGTACGGTAGAAAGACCTTCACCGTTCAAGAAGCTCAGATTCGGGACACCTACGACGCCTTATTGACTCGCCTGGATCGGTTTGCGAGCTTCATACAAGCAGGCTTGATATCGTCCGATGAATTGAAGGCTTTTATTATTTACTGGGTTTGTGCCATCGCAGAAAACAAACATAAAGACGATCTGGCATGGAGACTCGCGTTATTCGCCTACATCAACTTCTATGAGTACACAGGCGTCAAATTTCTCTTTGAATGTTACGACAAAGACATTAGCGCGACCGGCCCGATCGCCAACAAACTAAGAGACTCTCTCGAAGGCGAAGAAGACAAAACTCTGGCCGCAAGGCTCGCTGAAGCTACGGCTTAACAGTCACCATCACGACGCTGTGGCTCGGGACTTCGGCGGAGAATTTTTCGGACATATTGCCGAGGTCTTTGGCGGCCCAGAGGTCGCGCACCTTTGCGGCCACGTGCGGTGGATAGCCGATATCGGTCCATGAGACTGAGATGTCTGCCGGCTTTGGGCCACGATTCAACAGCACCACAGCTCGTCCACCGTCGGCCAACTGTTTGGACCACACTTCCTGATCGCCATTCCGCTTCACCCGTCGTCCCTGCATGCCCAGCGGATCTTGATCGACCGCGATCACTTCGCGGTTTGTCAGAATTTCCGATATCTCACGCGACATGCTGCGCAGGTCGTTCCCCGCCATGAGCGGCGCAGCGAGAAGGCACCACAAACTGAAATGCGCGCGATACTCAGTGCTCGTCATGCCACCGTTGCCAACCTCCAGCATGTCAGGATCGTTCCAGCGGCCCGGGCCGGCATACGATTCAAGTCCATCCTGAAGATCGAGAATGTGGACCACACCCATGCCGCCCCAATCGCGTTTACAGTCCCAACAGTCTTGTATGTCGCCCGTCGTGCGCCAAAGATTGCCGACGTTCCCGGCCCACAACCACGGCTTCGCCGTGCCCCACTCACAGATACTAAAAACGATCGGCCGCCCTGCTTTGAGCAACGCATCACGCATGATCGAATAGGACGCGGAGGCATTCTGAGTTCCGGTCGAGCACCAGTCGTACTTCAGATAATCAACGCCCCACGCAGCATACTGGCGCGCGTCCTGAAATTCGTAACCACGACTGCCCGGACGCTTCTGGCACGTGAGCGTTCCGGCGTCGGAATACAGCCCAAACTTCAAGCCTTTCGAATGAACGTAATCAGCGAGCGCTTTCATTCCGGAAGGAAATCGCTGTGGATCCGGCTGTATGTTTCCCTGCACGTCGCGATCGACTTGCCAACAATCGTCGATCACGAGATAGACATAACCGGCGTCTCTCATGCCGCTTGTGACCATCGCGTCAGCCATTTCCTTGATGAGCTTCTCGCTCACGTTGCAAGCGAACTTGTTCCAACTGTTCCAACCCATCGGCGGCGTTTTGGCGAGACCGTTATCGTGGGCTTGAACGTCAGTGAAACAAAAGACAAAGAGCAGTAGCGAGACAACGCTTATGAGTCTTTTCATAGTTATCATTGGGAAATTCGATGTGCCCCGTTCAGGAATGGGTCTACTTGAATGGTTTTTCTTAGTCTTGTATCAGTTGAAGAGCCACCCACAGTGATCTCGATCTGGTCCCGCTCGACAACCCACGTATCATTCCGTTCATTCCAGTACGCGAGACGCCAGGCTGGCAGTGACAGCTTCACGATCTTCTCTTCCTGCGGAGCCAGATGGACGCGTGTGAATGCCTTCAACTGTTTGGGCGGACGCGCAACCTTGGAATCCAGATGTTTGACATATAACTGGACCACTTCATCCCCGGCACGTTTCCCCGTGTTCTTTACCACTACGCTGACATTGAGGCTTGGACTTACAAAAGTTGACTCGCTCGTCTTCAGGTCTTTGTATTCGAAAGTTGTGTAGCTCAAGCCGTATCCGAATGGATACAGCGGCTGGTCGCGAAAGTACATGTACGTCCGGCCGTGGCGGATATCGTAGTCCATCATCGGCGGCAGTTGATCGAGCGACGTGGGCCACGTTTGGACCAGGCGACCGGCGGGGTTGTAATCGCCGAACAGGACAGACGCTAGCGCATGCCCTTCTTCCTGGCTGTTCAACGCCATGTGCAGAATCGCGGGCACGTTGTCCTGCGTCCAATTGATCGCGTATGGAAAGCTCGACTTGAGCACGACGATCGTTTTCGGGTTCGCGGCGAAGACCTGCTTGATTAGCTCTTCCTGCTCGAGTGTGATCGACTGACGATCCACTGCTTCACGTCCTTCACTCGGCACCGAGACTTTCGCCCACACGTTATCGAAACCGCCGTTCGGATGATTTCCCACACAGACGATCGCGACGTCAGACTCGCGCGCGAGTTTGACCGCGCGGTCGCCGTCGTTGTTCGCGGTGTAACCCACTTTCACAGATTTACCGACCGCGTTTTTGATTCCTTCGAGTGGCGAGATGGCGTAAGGAGGCGTGCCACTGTACCAGTCGAGCAAGACTTCATTTGCGCGTGGACCGATTACAGCGATCGATTTCAGCGACTTCTTATCGAGCGGCAAAAGATTGTTTGAGTTCTTTAGCAGGACGATTGATTCCTGCGCGGCGAGCAACGCGAGCGCTTTGTGTTTGTCAGTCAACCACGGGTCAGTTGACTCTTGTCCGATCGACGCGTAAGGCACGAGTGATGGAGGATCCAACAGGCCCAGCCGGATCATGACTCTGAAATTCCCGCGCAGCGCGCGATCGATTTCCTTCTCCGTCAACAAGCCTCGCTTTAAGGCGCCTCTGACCGCATCGCGATAGTCGTCGAGAAACTGCCCAATACCGGCTTTAATAGACTCGGCGGCAGCCGTTTCAAAATCAGGATAGTACTTGTGTGCCGTCACGAGGTTCTTCATCGCACCGGCATCGGTACAAATTATTCCATCGTTTCCCCACTCGTCGCGCGTTATTTTTTGCAGCACCGGATTCACCGTCATCGGCACTTTGTTGACGGCGTTGTACGAGGCCATGTACGCGCGCGAACCACCTTCGACCACACCCATGCGAAATGGCAACGAGTAATACTCGTGAAAGAGCCGCTCATCGAAATCAGAACTCGATTTGTCGCGATCGTTCTCGTTGCTGTTCGCCAGAAAGTGCTTCATCAACGCCGCGGACAGCCAGTACTTCGGATCGTTGCCTTTCAAGCCTTTCACGAATGCAACGACCATCGCGCCGTTGAAGTACGGATCCTCGCCGTAGCACTCCTCGGTTCGGCCCCAGCGCGGATCGCGGCCCAGATCGGCGTTGGGCGATCGGATCACGATGCCGCCCTGGTGATATTTCGGACTCTGAAAGACGTAACGAGCTTCGTAACCTTCGACTTGTCCGGCCTGCATGAGGAGATCGGTATCCCAGGTTTCCCCAAGTCCGATGCCCTGCTGAAACGTCGTTGTGGGAATCGTCAATGGCCGGCCCCACTTTCCTGGTCCACCCTGGGTCAATCCGTGAATGCCTTCGACGTGACCGCTGGCTTTAATCCCAAGACGAGGAACACTTGGATTAGTGTCAAGACACTCGATCTTTTCGTCGAGCGTCATTAAGGACAGGATGTTGTCGATGCGCTGCTCGGTCGGGAGATCAGGATTCTGGAAGAGATACTGCGTCTGAGTAGACGCGTGCGGGATAAACACAAGCGCGCACAGTATCAGAAGTATTAGGCCACAGATCTTCACGGATTGTTTACGGATTTCCCTCCACAATCTTGAGATATTTTCGGATTGGTGGATTCGTCAGTTTGGTGATGAGCCCGCTGGGCCACTTGATCTCGATGCTGTCGATTTTTGTCGCGGCGCCGATGCCGAGAATCTCGCGCGGGTCGTGTGAAGAAAGATAACTGCCGCCCGCTGTCTTGAGGCGTCTGAATTTCTTGCCGCCCGCTTCCCACGTGATGATGGCGCCGACCGCTGCGGGATTGCTCTTCGTCGCCACGAGATTCAGTCCGACCCAGTTGTTGCGGTTGCCGCCTTCGTTCCTCAACAGCACTGGAGCAGCGCCGTTGTTGATGATCAGGACGTCGAGGTCTCCATCGTTGTCGTAATCGCCAACCGCCAGGCCACGCGCCGGAAAGTCTTTGCTGAACACCTCACCCGAAATCGCGCTGACGTTCTTGAACGTCCCATTGACATTCTCAAACATCAAGAGCGGCTCTTTGTATTTCACTTTCAGCGATTGAATCTCGACCATGTCGTCCGGATGGCCGTTCGCCAAAATCAAATCGGGATCGCCATCGTTGTCGTAGTCGAAAAATCGCAAACCCCAGCCGCTGAGCAGACGCGTCGCCGACCCAATCTCGCCCGGCTTATCGATAAACGTCAGGTCCTTCTGATTTTGATAAAGACTGAACAGCTCCTGATCGATGTTGGCGACGAACAGATCCTGCCAGCCGTCGCCATCGTAGTCTGCCGCATCGACGCCCATTCCCGAGCGCGGCGCACCCGAATCGCTGTAGGCGACACCCGACAGCAGACCAACCTCTTCAAACTTTCCTTTCCCCTTGTTCACAAAAAGAAAGTTCTCGAGCGTGTCGTTTGCGACGAAAAGATCCATCAGGCCGTCGTTGTTTATGTCAGTCGCAACTGCTCCAAACGATTTGCCGAGTCTGGACGCGATACCTGATTCTTTACTCACGTCGAGAAACTTGCCGCCGCCCTCGTTGTGGAATAGATAGCTCGCGCGCGGCTTGAAGACGCGAGGCACGCAGTAATAGCGACGACCGATGCGGTTATCACCGCAGAAGATATTGCCGTTGCCGCTGTATTGCACGAAGCTGGAGACGAAGAGATCGAGTTTGCTGTCGTTGTCGTAATCGAACCACGTGGCACAGGTGGACCAGTTTGGCGCCGCCACACCGGCTTTGTCGGTGACGTTGGTAAACGTGCCGTTGCCGTTGTTGTGAAAGAGCACGTTCGCGCCGTAGTTGGTGACGTACAAATCCTGCCAGCCATCGCCGTCGAAGTCCGCGGCCGCTGCACCCATGCCGAAGTTGCCCATCTGCCCGCACGCCACACCGGCTTTATCAGTCACATCGGTGAAAGTGCCGTCGCCGTTATTGCGATAGAGCGCGTTCTTGATCGGCGTTTTGGGCGTGTAGAAATCTGATGGTCCACTGTTGACGAGATAGATATCCATCCAGCCGTCGTTATCGAAATCGAAGAAGAGACCGCCGCCGCCGCAGGTCTCGGGCAAGTGCCGGAGTTCTGAGCGGCCGTTATCGTGCACCCACGTGATCTTGCTTTGCGACGCAGGCACTTCCACGAACGTCACGTGTTGCGCGGGAAGCTCAGGTTTCGATTGAGACCAGCTACTGCTTATCAGCAAAGCTAAAACGGTAAGTAACGCAAATGCTTTCATACTTATCTGGGAAACTTCTCGCCGGGCTTAACAACCCTGATGTAATGATCCGTAAACTCGAAGTGCGCGGCCTTGATTTCAGTCTTCGGCATGTGGCACGAAGTGCAGTCCTTGTCAGCTACCGGACAGCTCTTGCCGTCGCCGGCTTTTGCGGTCTTGTCGCGGAGTGAATGACACTCCAAACACCGCTTATCGTAATAAGCCGCGTCTTCGCGGAGCGGCTCGTGTGGATCGTGACAGGCCGTGCAGCTAATCCTGCGATCATCCGAATAACACTTGCTGTGAAAAATACGGTAGGGCTGGAAACGGACGTTGTTGATTTCCATGCTTTGCAACAACGAAAACTCTTCCGCACCGCGATGACACGACGCGCAAAACTGTTGCGTCAACTCATCGCCGCTCATCAGTCCCGGGTTGTAGATCGACTTCGCGGGCGTGTCGCCTGCTTTGACGGACCTGATGTGTTGCCCGCCGGGGCCATGACAAGCTTCACACCGCACACCGTGCGCGAACTGATCCAGATGCAGTTGCGAACCGCTGAAGACCGCACCCGTTGCATGACAACTAAAACAACTCGCCACCTCGTTAGCAGTCAGCAGGCGCCCGGCCGCATCAGTCAGTGATTTAGGAATCCCGCGCGGCGCTCCAATCGTGAAATCGAGCGCCTTCGTTTGGCTGTAGAAACTGACCAGGCTTTCGTAGTACTTACCGTCGCGCTCCAGCATGTAAGTCTGGCCCATCTTGCCTTGTCCGAAAGCGTAGACGATGGGAAACGAGAGCGTGTCTTTGCCGTCGGTCACTGAATAAAAGCTCTGCTTGCCGTCGCGCTTGATCTCGTAAGTATATGAACCAACCTGCATGCTGAGTTTTGGATTCTTGCTCAGCACCTTCGAAAAGGGAACGGGCTCCATCGCTTCGGCCATGCCACTCTGGCCATGCGCTGCAAATTGTTTTTTGTGACACTCACCACACGCCTGATCGCCAACGAAAACAGTGTCGACCGGCACGCGTCTCGGGTTCCAGCGCCGCACTGCATTCATCTGGGCATTCACTACAACGCCCAATGCGATCACGACCGCGATTAGCAAATACTTTTTAGACACAGATGACACAGATGACACGGATTACTGCGGATTAGGTTTTTCTTCGAGCTGTCGCTTCTGGTTGTATTCGTCCTGGAGCTTCTTGAAGGTCTCGCGTTCGCGTGCGGCGTCATCTTTTCGGCCCGCGCGCGTGTACGCACGTGCGAGTGCGAAGTGCATCTCCGGGCTGGAAGGCGCGAGCTTGACTCCGGCCTCGAGCTCTTTGATGGACCGATCGACTTGGCCCAACTCGAGCAGAACTCGTCCGAGCACGTTGCGCGCAGCGTACAACTTGGGCGCGAGTTGCACCGCCTTTTCCGCCAGCGGTAACGCGTCGTTGAATTGGTCTCGCTTCAAATACTCGAACGCCATTTGCGTCATCGCCGGATAGTGCAACGGTGAGATCTCCAACTCACGTTTGAACTCTTTCAGCGCAACATCCGCGTCCTGCGACAACATGAAGACACCGAATCCATAATGAACATTCGGATCGTTTGGATACTGGGCCAGCAGCGTGTCGAAAGCCGCGCGCGCCTGTTCCTGCCGCCGCGCCGCCATGTTGATACCGGCCTGTCCTGCAATCAGGACTTTCTCCCGCTGCGCGGCAGGGATCTCCGTTGGGAGGTAAGGCATTCTCAACATCGTCAGACCAAAAGCTTGCACGACTTTCGGACTGGCGTTGCCTGTTCGCAGCAACTCCGCAAGCGTGTCGAACGCGTTCTCGAAATATTCGAAGCGTATATATAAAAGAGCGATGTGATAAAGAGCTACGCCGTTGAGTTCTGGGTTGTCGTTTAATCCGAGCGTCTTTCCTCGTTGTAATGAAGTCGCCGCGCGCTCGTAGTCAGCAGTCTGAAACAGGCAAAGACCGAGCATGGCCCACGCCGGTGCTCTTTGCGGCTCGAGTACCACGAGGTTCTGAAAAGCGTCGCGAGCCTGCGGGTACAAGTCCTTCTGGTAAAAGATGGCTCCGATATACCACCAGCCATCGGGCCACTTTGGTTTGATATTCAGCGCCTTGCCGTAGAGCGCGATCGCGTCGTCAAAACGCTCGGCGAGGCGCGCCTCATCAGCTTGCTTCACAAGACCATCAAACTCCGCCTCAGCATGTGCTGCAGTTTGAGGACTTCGTTGCTGCGGTCTGGCTTTGCGTTTGGTCTGCGCTGAAAGCGGCGCTGAACACAATAGCAACACCATCGCTAACAACAGGAAATTGAGCACGTTCTTGGATCGGGTCAGTACAGGGAGCGGTAGCGACCTGGTCGAACCAGTGAGGTCAAAAATCGCTGAGAGATATCGGATGCTGATCACTAACCAGGTCGCTACCGCTCCCTGTACTGACCCGATCCAAGTGCGATCCTTACTTTCAGGGTTTGGCTTGTTGGTCGGCATTCGACTTTTGAATGATTGCCTTCTCGCGGTCGCCGTCGTCTTTTCGATTGAGCCGGTAATAAACCGACGCAAGCAAAACACGCGCTTCGACAAAATCAGTGTGCTCCTTCAAAACGCCTTCGAGCAGCGGCAACGCGTCGCCTGGTTTGCCGGCCGCCGCATAGACTGCGGCCAGGTGATAGCGTGCGTATTGTTCGCGCGGCCGCAGTTGAATTGCCCGCTGCAAGTAGTTCCGAGCTTCGTCGAGTTGCTTATCCTGGCGCAGCAACACTCCGAGATACAGATTTGAGTCAAAGTCGTTCGGATTGCCCGCCAGTTCAGTCTTGAACGCGACTTTTGCTTTTTCAGTGTCTCCTAAACGCATCAACACGCGGCCATACCAGGCCTGAACTGCCGGCAACTTTGGGTTCAACTCGAGCGCGCGCTGCGCTTCTTTGAGAGCCGATTGAGCGTCGTCCGCCAGCAAGAGAATCGACGCCATCAAGAGATGCGCCTCGGCCGAATCTTCGTGACGAAACAAGCGATCGATGATGGCCTGGCCTTTGTCCAGTTGACCGTCACCGATGAGTGCACTGCCGAGCAGGTAAGCGAGTGTGCGGTTGCTCGAGTCGGCATCCGCCAACGGCGAGAGTGCCTCGATAACTTTCTTGTACTCGCCTAAACGGACCTGACAATCCGCCAGCACCAGTTGCGCGTTCGCTGTTTGCGGTGTGTTGGGAACAGCAGCAATGAACTTCTCCAACTCACCCGCGGCTTCCGCGAACCACGCGGCCTTGTAATAAGCCAATGCGAGATTGAAACGGATCGCGTAATTGCCGTTGTCGATAACTAAAGCTTGTTTGTATTCCTGAATCGCGTCTTCATAACGGCCCAAAGCGGAATACGCCGCACCCAGATTCGAGCGCACGTCCACTCGCGCCGGGTTCGTCGCCAGGATCGCGAGATAGGCGCGCACCGCGCCCTGCAAATCTCCGCTCTGATGTAGCTGCGTGGCACGCTCAAAATCGCGTTCGACGGTGGCGGCTGAATCCTGTGCTGAGGCAGCGCCGGCGAGCAGTGCTCCCCAAACAAACAGCGAAATTACCGCAACCACTTTGCGCCGCTTTTTTGTTGCCATTTATTAATCCAGGCGAGCTTAAAAATCGATGAGAGTATACAACACAGAGCTGTAAATCTGTGGCATACTGAGCGGAAAAAATGAGATCCTTTTTGAGTCTTTTACTCAGTATTTCGACCGCATTTTCGCCCCTCGTCGTGTGGGGCCAAACGACTGCACAGGATCAGGACGAAGTGATCCGTGTGCGCAGCAATGAAGTGCGGTTGGACGTAGTCGTGAAGGATAAAAAAGGTCATCCCATCACAGACCTGAAGCCGGAAGATTTCGAGGTTTTGGAAGACGGCGTCGCGCAGAAAGTCGAATCGTTTCGGTTCGTTTCGAGGGAAGCCGGCGCGAATGTCGCAGAAAAGAAGGATGACAACCCAACAGGTGTCGTAAACCCGGCGCCGGTAACACCGGCAAAGCGGTCCGCTCCGACAGTCACGGCGCTGGTTTTCGATCGACTCTCACCGGAAGCGCGCGCACTCGCCCGTAAAGCCGGACTCGCATACGCAGAAGAAGGCATGGCGTCCGGCGGTTTCACCGGTGTCTTTGGCATCGATCAATCACTCCGCACGGTTCAACCGTTTACTGACGACGCCGCATTAATAAAGGACGCAGTCGAGCGAGCTACCGGAGCCGCGACGTCTACGTACGCGTCAGGCGCGGCGAAGATGCGCGAGAACACGGAGCGCAGCATCTCTCTCGACAGCCAAGTCTCATCAGCCGCGAGTAATGCGGCAGCGGCGGGCGCGGCCCGGAACAGCAGCGCGGCTACAGCGGCGGGCGAAGCGTCAGGCCAGGCAAGGGCCGAGCAAATGTTGCTCGAGATGCAGAACCAAATGCTGGACCATTACGAGCGACTCGAACGCGACCAGGAAGGGTTTGCGACTATCAACAGCCTGCTGGCAGTGATCAGTCCGATGCAAAATCTGCCGGGACGCAAAACCATCATCTTCTTCTCGGAAGGTTTGAAGCTGCCGCCGGCCGTGCAGCAAAAATTTCCGTCCGTCATCAATGCTGCGAATCGCGCGAACGTCAGTATCTACTCGATTGATGCTGCTGGATTACGTATTCAAAGCGGAACGGCAGAAGCCGCGCGTGAGCTCAACTCGCTCGCGGGCGCGCGCATGGCGCAGCAGGCCAGCGGCAACGACCGGGCCGGGAATGGTCCGTATATGAGAGCGCTCGAGCGAAATGAGGATCTGTTGCGCTTCGATCCGCGCAGTGGTCTCGGCTCGCTGTCAGATCAAACGGGTGGCTTCCTGATTCACGACACGAACGATCTGGTTTCAGGGCTACGTCGTATCGACGATGATATGAATGGCTACTACTTCCTCACCTACGTGCCTAAAAACAAGGATTACGACGGTCGCTTCCGGCGCATCAGCGTGAAAGTGTCGCGGTCCAATGTTGACGTGCAGTCGCGCCAGGGTTATTACGCGGTCGAGTCGGTCGGTGAGCTGCCGATGCTTGATTACGAAGCGCCGGCAATTGCTGCCGCTCGGAACTGGAACGCGGGCTCGAAGCAAAGCCAGCTGCGAAGCACTGCGCTGAGTTATCCCGCACCCGGAAGAGAGGGATTGATCTTGATTCTGGCCGAAGCGAGGCTGAACTCGTTTAGGTTCGCCTCCAGCAGCGACAATAAAACCTACAACACCGATTTTTCGATCGTCGCACTCGTGCGCGACGAATCGGATCGAGTTGTTCAGAAGCTCAGCCAACATTATGGTTTGACTGGCAATATTAAGGACTTGGAAGCCGCGCAAAAAGGTGACGTGCTTTTCTATCGAGAAGCGCAACTGCCGCCTGGTAAGTACCACGTGCAAGTCATCGCTTATGACGCAGCGGCCGGCGGAGTTAACGTCAGCACCACGAAGCTGGAGATTTCAGCCACCGATCCAAACAAACCGCGACTAAGCAGCGTGGCAGTGCTGAAGAAGGCGGAACGGCTGACGCCCGCGGAGCAGCAACGCGATCAGCCGCTTCATTTTGGAGAGTTACTTGTTTATCCAAATCTCGGTGAGCGGATTACAGCCAAACAGCTTGCGTACTTCTTTACCGCGTGGCCGTCGAAAGGCGCGACGAAGCCGATGCAGTTGACGTTGGAGATTCTGCAGAATAATCGTCCGGTTGGTAAGACGTCCGGCGAGCTGCCGCCCGCGGATGAGCGTGGTCAGATCAAGTACGCGGGTTCGTTTGCGACTGATAAGTTTCAGGCGGGCGAATATGAGCTCCGGGTAACGGTCAGTGATGGTCAGAATAGCGTGAGCCGTTCCACGAGCTTCGTAATTGGACAGTAAGTTAACCGCGGATTTAAGCGGATTGAAAACGCGGATTTATTTCTTTGTGTCGATCTGCTGCGCGAGGGCTTTGGCTTCGGTGATGAATTCGCCGCGTGGGGCCTGTTGAATATAAGTCCGAACAGAGCGAGCGGCGTCTGTGAGATCGCCACGTGTCATGTAAATGCGAGCGAGGTGATAGTGCGCCGCGACGCATTCATCACCGCCCATGATCAAGGCGCGCGTCAGTTCAGCTTCGGCAACCTCCAAATCACCCATTTCCAGTTTCGCGATTCCGATCCACAGTCGTGCAACTGGTCGCGTGCTGTCGATCGCCACTGCCTGATTCAAGAGTGAAAGCGCTTCCGCATAATTGCGTCGTTCCATCTGGACCAGGCCCATGTTGAACTTCGCATTGAAGTTTTTCGGATCATCCCGCAGCACGCTTTCAAAACACTCCTGCGCTTCGTCGAGTCGCTTCAACTTCAGGTACTGCGCTCCGAGATCATTACGAGCAGCGAGATACGCCGGATAAATCGTGATCGCTTCCTGAAAGTGAGTCGCCGCTTCCTGGTAGTTCCCTTTGCTCACGAACTTCAAACCAACCTCGTACTGCTTCTTCGCGGCCGTAGGCACCACTTGCCGCAACTCTGCCGCAGAAACAACCTTAACGGCGTGACTAACAATCGGATCTTTCTTCTCTCTAAGCTCCAGTACCAGATCGACCATCAACCCGCGACCGAGCTCGACTCTCTTTGTTACAGATTCGAAGTTACTGCGTGGCAACTCCGCTTCGACGAAGTACACACCTTCGCTCAAATTTCTGAGTTGAAACTCGCCGCTGCCGTTAGTGTAGAGAGTGGAAAGAATACTCTGCGAGGTTTTTAGAGTGATGCGAGCATAACCTTCGGCGGCAAATCCTGATGGCAGAGTCACTCGCCCGCGAATTGTTGCGTTATTTGTATCGGCAGTTTTGTACTTCGAGTCGACGTCCTGAGCTTGAGCACGCGCACTAACGACGAAGCCGCAAAGAAGCACAAAATGCACAAACAGCTTCATTGAAACCATTGTGCATCTTGTGCCTCTTTGCGGCAACGTCCAGGGAGAGCTTTAGAACGTAAACTTCAACGCGAACTCAACGATTCGCCGGCCATGCTTGTTGACGATCTTACCGAAGTTATCAACCGTATCACTTCGGTCGCCCGCACGACCGTCGGTGAAGCGGAAACCACCGGTCGGATCGCACGGATTGGAAACGTTGGTCCCATTGCCGTTCGGAACATTGAGGCGCCGGTTGCAGACCGTATCCAACGCCAGGAAGATGTCGCTGCCCGTTAAGTTAACGGCATTGACGTCGAGCTTCGTCGGATACGCCTGATTGAACACGTTGAATAATCCCGTCCGGAACTGAAGCTTCTTCGACTCCGTGATGTTGAAGTTCTTGAAGAATGAGATGTCGAAGTTGCTGCGACCCGGGCTGCGAATATAGAACGGCGGCTGTGCTGGTCCACTGTTCGGGAACGTTGGGATCCCGATCTTGCTCAGGTCAAGCACCTTAGCGCCCAGTGCGCTTCCGCTCACCTGTGGATTGCCCGAGTAGGTCGGCGTGACCGCACCGAGACTCGCCGCGGAGTTCGGAATGTTGAACGCGTCTGAGCCGTACCACGCAATTGCATTTGACGTGCTCGCAATATCGCCGACGAATTTCAGCCGGATCGGAGTTCCGCTCTGAACGGTCGTGATGCCTGAGATCTGCCAACCGTTAAAGACGCCATCCGTTACTGCATTCGAGAAACCTCCGCGTGCAAGCTTCGGCAGGCTCCAGTTGTAAGACAGATTAAACACGTGCGTGCGATCGAAAGGCAGTACGCCCCAGCTTCTGTTTCTGGTATCGATCGGATCCGCCCACGCCGATCCATCACTCTCGTTAGTCGCCACTGTTCCCAGGGCCTTGCCGAAAGTATAGGTGGCAAAGTACTGGAGGTTGCGCCCGTTGTGGCTCAACGTCGCTTGTAATGAGTGATAACTGGAAGTGCCGGTAAATTGATAGGCGCCGACCGAGTTGAATGCCGGGAATGGTTTGAAGGCCCTCAGCACTGAGGCATCCACGCCCGCTCGCTGCACTGGATCAGCGAGGTTGAGCTGGTTATAGGTTGTCGCTACGCCGTTGTTAGATACGGTGACGGGCGAACTAAGCGGAATGATTCCACTCGAAAGTGAACCGAGCGGCACGATGTTGAGATTTCTGCGCTGCGGCAGGTGCCGGCCTTGCGTACCAACATAAGCGACCGACAGGATGTTATCCATCGGCAACCGCTTCTCAATCGTGAAACTCATGTTGGCAACTCTCGGAATTTCATTTGACGTCAGGTCGCGAGAGTTGATGTCGACGTTTGAAATCGAACTAAACGGATCGAGGTTCTTGAGATCGCTGAACGATAATCCGTTTCCGTTTGCGGCGCCCCATGGAGTGTCGACCGTAGCGCGGTAAGTGTTCGGCATCTCACCGCTCGAATAGTAGTCGTAGTTACCTTGAACGCGGTTGTAGAACAGGCCGGCCCCCGCACGCAGGACGAGATCGCCCTTGCCACCGACGTCCCACGCAAAGTTCAAACGCGGCATCCATTGCAACGGCAGGTTTGGCAGCACGCCTTTTGGAATCTGATCTTTCGCCGCTAACAGAACGCCATTTGGCCTGGTCCTATCGCCGTTGATGAAAACTCCCTGACTCTGCTGGTAAGTGGACGGATCGAAGAGAGTGCCCAGTCCTTTTCGTTCGAAGTTTTGCGGCAGGTAGGCGACGCGCAGGCCCGCTTCGACCGTGAAGTTCGGCCGCATCTTCCAACTGTCTTGTCCGTAAAACTCGTAATTGTAGTAACGGAAGTTATCCAGCGGACGATCGGTGCCCTGAGCGAATTCGATTGGCTTGCCTACAAACAAGTCGCCATAGTTGTTACCGGTTGCGTTCGTCTGACCCCACTGGCCGAGCACGATGTTGACGTCGCTGTTCGACTGTTGGCGCTTGTTCGCTTGTTCGATGAAGGCGCCGAATTTCCACGTGTGCGTATTCTGGACCTTCACGAGGTTGTCAGTGATAGCGAAGCTGTCGTTCCACGCAGAGATCGGAAAACCATAGGCAGTGTGCAAGTCGCCGCTGCCCCAGGTCAGCACGCTCACCGGAACATAAGGATTCTGGCTCGGGAAGAAGCCAACTCGCTGCAAACCGAGCGATGAATAGGAAACTTTGGACGGATCAGCAAAGTCGTAATTCAGTTTCAGCTTGCTGGCGCTGAAAAGAATCTCATTCGTCATCGACGGGCTGATGATGTTCGTCAGGTTGACTACCACCGAGCGACCGAGGTTCTTGCTGGTTAGTTTGCCCGGCAGTTCATAGCTGGACGAATCCCACCACAAGCCGCGCGGGAAGCCTTGCTCTTCATACTCGCGCGCGAAACGCACGTACAGTTTTGTCTTGTCGCTGATGGCATAGTCGAAACGAGAAGTGAATTGCTGGCGGTTGTTCGGCCTGAGCACACTGTAGACGTAGTTGTTCTGACCGAAGGGAACCGATCTATTCGGCAATGGGAAGAAATTCAGAAGCGCTCTGCCGAACGGATCAGCGCAGGGTCCGAGATTATTGCCCGGGGCCGCGTCGACAGCACCGTTGGCAGGATTAGCGTTGTTTGTGTTGTTCAGGCCAGTGACGCCGTTTGCCGTGCAGCCCGCGGGAACGAAGATCGAGCCAGGCGCTGACTCGCTGAAATCACCTTGCCGCTCTTTCAACGTCGGCACACGGAACAGGTTGGAGCCTTCGTCCACTTGCTGGTAGTAGCGCTCGTAGCCGACGAAGAAAAACAGCTTGTCGCGATTCTTGTTGAAGTTGGTCCAGGGCAGCAGGACTGGTCCACCGATATTGCCGCCGGGATAGTTGTACTTGCTCAGCGGCCGCACGATGCCATTGATGGTGTTGGAACGATCATTGGCCTGGAACCTGTAGTTGCGCAGGTAGTCGTAAACGGAGCCATGAAACTGACTGCTGCCGCCCTTCGTGGTGGCGCTGACTTGCACTGCACTGGCGCCATGCTCCGCCGCATAGTTACTGGTCTGAATCTTGACTTCCTGGACCATGTCGGGATTGGCGGTGATGACGGTGCCGTTGTTGGAGCCAATGTCGATCATGCGCGAGCCGTCGATCGACACATTGTTCTGTTCACCACGCAAACCGTTGACGTGGTATTGGCTGTTTGCATTCGCGCCACCGCCGAAAGCAATGCTCTCCAGCGTCGTGTTATCGGGAGCGACTACGCCGGGCAGCACACGCAATAGTTCGAGTGAACTGCGGCTGATGATCGAGAGGTTGTCGATCTGCTTGGAAGTGATCGTGTTTTCTCGTGCGCCGGTTTCGGTTTGCAGCGTCTCTGCGACAGCGGTCACGGTGACCGTCTCAGTCGGCGCGCCGATCTCCATCGCGATATCGAGTCCCTTGGTGTCGCTCGTCTCGATCGCAAGTCCGGTTTGCGTTTTTGTTTTGAAGCCGGCTGCTTCAGTTTTGATGGTGTAGTTGCCGGGGCTCAGAGCAGTAAAAGTGTAAGTACCATCTTCGCTCGACTTTGTTCGGCGCTCATCTTTGGTGCGCTCGTTGATGAGCGTGACGGCCGCGTCGCGGATGATCGCGCCCTGCGGGTCTTTGACGGTGCCGCGTAAGCTGGCGCTGCCGGTAGTCTGGGCAACTGCCGGCCGCACGTTCGCAAGCATTGTCAGTGAAATCGCAAAGACGGAAATAATGAGCGTCGCATAGAGCCTGCGCATGCTTCGTAGAGTCATACTCTCCTCCCGTTGGAGCGAAGAAGTCGGTGTTTACAAACACTTTCAGCGAACTTCGGGTAAAGAAGTTCGCCAGCACTCGATTCACTTTTATTTCAACTGCGGGTTGCCGGTCTGTCGGTTCCCTTTGGAGGGTTTGTTCGATGACCGGGCAAAAGCCCTACAAAACCAGAAACTTGGTTTATTGCTAAAGCCTAAATAAAAGCTTCAATCCGAATTACGACTTAATGGGGTTTGTTGCACGACCCGGCAAAAGCGTTAGTACTACCGGACGCGTTCTTTGTCAAGACTTTTTTATGGTCAACTTGGTTTTTCTTAATGCTTATTGCCGACCAGAGTGTTGCAGACTCGAATTCTGCCGTAGCAACCGTGATGCCGCGGTTGGTGTCTTCGAGAAACCTAAGTAATGCGACAATTCGGAACGCGAGCTGTCCTACCAAATACAATTTTCTAATCAAAATTTTCGGAAACCCGTTCAAATTTCTGAATTCCCGAACGAGCCATCTGTGTAATCTGTGGTTAAGACTTAGGCGGGGACGACGGAGGCGAACTTACGCGCGAGGACGAGGCTGAGGGCGCCCAGGAGTCGTGTGTCGTCGCCGAGGGTTGAGGCGAATACCGGTGCTAAAGGTAAACCACTGCAGATCGTGTTCGCGGCCAGTGTGCTGCGCAACTCGCCGGTTATCAACGGCCATGCTCGCGCAATATCGCCGGCCAGAATCACAGCTTCCGGACTCAGCCCTTTCGTGAGGTTCGCGATCCCTAAGCCGAGGTAATAAGCAGTCTCCAACAATGCTTCATTGGCAGCTTCGTCGTGCGCAAATGCTTTGTCGATGAGTTGTAGAAACGTGATCTCAGACTCAAGCTGCCCAGTGCGTTGCCGATAGCGAGCCAGCGTCGCACGCTCCGAAGCAAACGCTTCCCAGCACTCTTCACTTCCCGCAGCGCATGCGACCGGAGCGCCCTTGCCAATCGTCATGTGGCCAAACTCACCCGCCGCTCCCGCGACTCCCTGATACACCTGGCCATCGAATATGATCCCCGTGCCCAATCCTTCCTCAACCAGCACGAGGACAAAATCGCGCACGTCACGAATCTCGGGACGGCCCAGCCACAGTTCAGCGAGTGCTGCCGCGTTCGCGTCGTTGTCGATCGTTACCGGAACTCCGGTGAGTTGGCGCAACTCCGAGGCCAACGGCCAATTGCGCCATTTGAAATGCGGGATGAACAGCGCGATGTGAGTTTCGGGATCGACCAGGCCCGGCACGCACACGCCGATGCCTTCGATGTCTCCATGCACTCTGATGAACTTCTGTATACTCCCGCTGACTTTGCGAAACGTCCCGCGCATGTCCGGATCCGTCTCAAACTTCTCTCTGTCGACGATTCGTCCGGCCAGATCCGCGACCGCTATCGTAGTTTGCGCAGTGCCGATGTCGATACCAATCGCGAGCGAAGCCGTAGCGCGCAATCGCAGCAACGTGGGCGGCCGCCCACCAGTCGATTCACCCTCGATCTCATAAATCAAGCCACGCGTTTTCAACTCGTCCACGATGAGCGAGACTGTCGAACGCTGTAGCGCTGTTTCGTGAGAGATCTCGGCACGCGAGATGGGTTCCTTCTCGCGTATGAAGTTCAGAACAATCTGACGGTTGATATAGCGGATGGTATCTGCGCGGGCAACATTCGCTTTTTTGAGGTTTATGCGTCGCAACGAATTAATAGTAACAACTCAGCGAGCGTTAATGATAACTGAAGCGGGCGCCAGATTGTCTGCCGTCGCTTTCAAAACAATTCGTCCGGCTTTCGGTTGTGCCTGGACGATCGCCAGCGCCATCCCGTGAAATGCCTTGCGCTTAAGTCCCTTGAACGACTCGTGGCTAATCTGGTTACCGTTATCAACACCCACGATCGATCCTGGTCCAACTACCTCGAATTTTATGAGGTTATCAGCCAACGGCACCAGTGTGCCATTCTTGTCGACCACCTTCACTGTCACAAATGAGAGGTCGACGCCGTCAGCTTTGATTGCTTGCCGATCGGGAGTCAAAACGATTTTTGCCGGCTCTTCAGCGGTTCGCACTTCCCTGCTCAGCACGACTTTTCCATTCTTTCGCGAAACTGCTTTCAACGTGCTGGGCTCAAACGGAAGCCGCCAGAACACGTGCATGTCGTCGCCTTCTTTTCGTTTCGTACCTTGTGAACGCCCGTTCAAAAACAGCTCAACTTCATCGGCGTTGTTGAAATACGCAACTACATCAACTTTCTGACCGGGCTTCCAATTCCAATGCGGAAAGACGTGCAACACGGGCGTGTTGGTCCATTCACTTTGATAAAAATAGAACGGATCTTTTGGAAATCCGGCGAGGTCGATGATGCCGAAATACGAACTGACCGCGGGCCACGGAAACGGCGTCGGCTCTCCGATGTAGTCCCAGCCGGTCCAGATATACATCCCGGAAAAGAAGTCGTGGTTCTTAACGAGCTTCCATGTCTCTTCGTGCGCTGAGCCCCAATTCGCAGTCGAGTTGTCGTAGGACGAACACTCATAGGTGGGCGAAAGCTTCAGAATGTCTTCGTCTTTTCTGGGCCAGCGCCGGATCTCGTCAGACGGCATCGCGTAACTGCCGCGCATGTGCAGCGAGGAATTTGTTTCAGACCCGATGATCGCGCGGCCTGGAAACATCTTTGCAAACTCCGGCAGCTTTCCGTGTGCGTAGTTTGTGCCGACGAGATCGAGCTCGCCTTCCATGATCACTTTGTTATCGCGGCTCACGCCGTTGGTCGCAGAAGTGGTTGGACGAGTCGGGTCGAGATTGCGAACGATCGCCTTCAACTCTCTCGCAATCGTGCCGCCCGCCGGATTGTTGTTCCACTGCTCCATCACCTCGTTGCCAATACTCCAGATGAAGACGCTCGGATGATTACGATCACGAAGAATCATGTCTTCCAGATCGCGCTTGTGCCACTCGTCCCAATCGAGATGGTAATCGTATGTGGTCTTCGCGATCTTCCACATGTCGAACGCTTCATCCATGACGATGAAGCCCATTTTGTCTGCGAGATCCAGCAGCTCAGGAGCGGGCGGATTGTGCGAAGTACGAATCCCGTTGACACCCATCGCTTTCAGCATCTCGAGCTGGCGCTCGATCGCACGCGTGTTGACGGCCGCGCCCAGTGAACCGAGATCGTGATGATCACACACGCCGCGAATCTTCAGCGATTTGCCGTTGAGAAAGAACCCTTTTTCGACGTCGAATTTGAAAGTGCGAATGCCGAGCGGCGTCTCATAGCGATCGACGATTCTGCCGCCCTGGTCCAACTGTGATACGACTTTGTAAACATATGGACGTTCGTCTGACCAGAGCATTGGCGAAGAAACTTTCAGGGTTTGACTGATGGTCGCGTGCTGATCTTTTGCGGCGACATTTTTCTCGGTGTGTCGAGCGACTTCTTTGCCGTTCGCGTCCTGAATGATCGTGGTGAGATTCACAGGAGCCGCGCTCTTTGAACCGTTCGCGACCTGAGTTTTTAAGACGACCGTGGCTGACTCGGTGTTAACGTCGGCCGTGGTTACGTAAGTGCCCCAATGTTCGACGTGAACTGGATCGAGCGTCGTTAACCACACGTTTCGATAAATGCCCGAGCCCGAATACCAGCGCGAATTCGGTTGTTGTGAGTTATCGACCTTGACGGCAATCGTGTTCGGCTTCGCGCCGTAATTTAGATACGGCGTCAGTTCATACTCGAACGTGCTGTAGCCGTACGGTCGTTTGCCGAGATAGTGGCCGTTGATCCAGACCTCACTGTTGCGATAGACACCGTCGAATTCGATGAAGATCAGTTTTCCTTTTGCAGTCGCGGGAATCGTGAACGTCTTGCGATACCAGCCAAGACCGCCCGGCAGCGCGCCGCCGCCCGTGCCCGACGGAGCTTTTTCACTGAACTCGCCCTCGATGCTCCAGTCGTGCGGGAGATTGAGTTGCCGCCACTGCGAATCGTCGAAACCCGCGTCATGCGCGTTGGCGACATCGCCGAGGTGAAAGCGCCAGTCTTGATTGAACGAAACTGTTTTCCCTGGACGCGAATTCGCGAAACAGACTGATCCGATCACAAACAGCACAAAAAACACAAAAGGCACAAAACAGATCGAACACGTTTTGCTGGTTTTGAGCTTTTTGTGCCTTTTTGTGGCTAAAATTCGTTTGAGGTTCATAGTTTTTAATGTAATCCGAGCGCCTTCAGCACTTCCGGATCTGGCGCAGCCTGGCCGTTAACTTTGTTGACTACCGCAAAGCCGCCGGCATAATCCCACATGGTCCAACCAATGCCATGCTTCTCCAGCGCGAGACGCATGTCGTGCAGCCAGACCACACGATCTTCGGCCTTCACGACTTTGCGAAATGCGCCAAACTCATTACACGTGATGTAGACGTGATGCTTCGCGGCCCACGCAGCCGCCGCGCCGAGTTCCGTGTCGATTCGTTGTGCGTTCCAGTTATCTTCGCCGTAACGAAGCAGGTTGTAGCGCGCCGGATCGTCGGGGATTGTGTCGAGCAGCAGCTTTACGGCATCCGGCGACGACGGATAAGGTACGTTCTTGTAGAACGGAAGATTCGGACCAGCCCACGTCGCGCCCTGATGCGTGAACGCGAACGGTTCGTAGTAATGAAAGTTGTAAATGATATTTTGATCGGCGTACGGCTCGAGAAAGAGCATCTCGGACAGCCCTGACCAGCGATGACCGCTTGCGATGATCGTGTGATTTGGCGCGCCCGCGCGCATCGCCGCAATCAGCTTTCCCTGAATGCCGTACCAGCGATACGCATCCTCGACCATCGGCTCGTTTATCACTTCGAGAAAGACGAACTCCGGATCGCGCTTCGCTAAATGACTCGCGAAGGCACGCCAGAACTTGGCAAAAGCCTCGACACCGCGCTCGTCGCGAGCCATTCTGAGTTTGAACTCATCGCTTGGATGAATATCGATAATCACAGCCAATCCCGTGGCCAGGATCGTATCGAGTGCACTGTCGACGTAACTCAGGTAAGTAGTGTTTAGAATCGACGGATCGGGCGTATTGTTGAGCAACGGCGCCGGCTCAATCGGAAACCGCACGTGGTCAAAACCCATCGACTTGATCAGCGCGATGTCCGCCGGCGTGGTATGCGTGTCGAGATGCGACTTCGAGTAATCGGCAGCCTGAGAAAACCAATGACTGAGATTGATTCCGCGGCGCAACCGCCCGAATCGCGCCGCCAGATTCACCGGTTTTTCCGCTATCTGAGCGACTGTTTGGCTCGAAACAGTTGACACGTGAGGCAAAATAGCCGCGAACAGTAACAACGTGATCAAGCGTTGCATTAGTTTCGGCACGCGCTTCTTTTATCAGGCGCGAATTCAGAAAGCAAAATAAAAATTTTTTAGAGAGGTTCAGCTTTGAGCACAAAACTCTGGTTTATTGGACCACTTTTACTGCTTCTGCCGCTGCTTGTCGCGCGGGCGCAAACAACGCAAATAAATCAAGGCTGGCAGTTTCGCGAGGTCGGAAAAACGGACTGGCACGCCGCTACGGTACCCGGTTGCGTCCACACCGATCTGCTCGCCAACAAACTGATCGACGATCCGTTTTATCGCGACAACGAAAAGAAACAGCAGTGGATCGGCAAGACTGACTGGGAATACAGGACGAGCTTCCAAGTCACGCCGCAGACGCTCGCGCACGAGAACGTCGAACTCGTCTTTGAAGGCCTCGACACGTATGCCAACGTCTTTCTCAACGAGCAAGAAGTGCTCAAGGCTGACAACATGTTTCGCACCTGGCGCGTGAACGCCAAGCCCACACTCAAAGCGGGCGAGAACACGTTGCGGATCGTTTTTCGTTCGCCAATCAACGAGATCCTGCCAGTGATGGCGAAGTTGAACTATCAACTGCCCGCGTCGAATGATCAGGGAGAAAAGACGTCGCCCTTCACGCGCAAAGCTCCATACCATTACGGCTGGGATTGGGGACCGCGTTTTGTAACCAGCGGTATCTGGCGTCCCGTGTCGCTCGAGGTGTGGGACAAGGCGCGTGTTGATAGCATCCAGGTCGTCGTCAAAAAAATCTCGCCGGAACTCGCTGAGTTAACAGCGAATGTCGAAGTTGAAGCCAGAGCTGCCGGCGAGGCTACAATCATGCTGGAGAATGTGACGGACAAAGCAGTCGCCGGTAAACAGCAAATCGATCTTCAGCCGGGCACGAACCAGGTCACGTTCAACTTCACCGTCGCAAAACCGAAGCTCTGGTGGCCCAACGGACTCGGCGCGCAACCACTCTACAGCTTCCGTGCTCGTACGCTTGTAAACGGCCGCTTGATTGCCGAAAAAAGCACGCGCATCGGGCTGCGCACCCTCGAACTCAGACGCCAGCGTGACGACGCCGGTGAAAGCTTCATGTTTGTGATCAACGGTATTCCCGTCTTCGCAAAGGGCGGAAACTGGATCCCGGCTGACAGTTTTCCCACCCGCATCACCAAACAGAAATACGAATTCCTGCTCAAATCCGTGCACGACACGAACATGAACATGCTGCGCGTGTGGGGCGGCGGTATTTACGAGTCGGACGACTTTTACGAGCTCTGCGACGAGATGGGAATTCTCGTCTGGCAGGATTTCATGTTCGCGTGCAGCATGTATCCGGGCACCCAAGAGTTTCTCGACAACGTGCGCGCAGAAGCGATCGACAATGTAAAGCGGCTCCGCAATCACCCGAGCATCGTGCTGTGGGCCGGCAACAATGAAGTCGAAACTGCGTGGCGAAACTGGGGCTGGCGTCAAAATCTTCCGGCATCGCTGTGGGACGATTATCAGAAGATCTTTCGCGGCGTGTTGCAGGAAGTTACTGCGAAATACGATCCGACGCGGCCTTACTGGCCCAGCTCACCACACGGCGGACTCGACGACGATCCCGAATCGTTGCACAGCGGCGACACACATTTCTGGCAAGTCTGGCACGCAGCGGAACCGTTCAGCGCCTACGAAAAACAAACGCCGCGCTTCATGAGTGAATACGGGTTCCAGTCGTTTCCGAATATCGAGTCGGTGAAGGCTTATACGATTCCTGAGGATCGCGACATCGAGTCGCCGATCATGCTCGCGCACCAGCGCCATCCGCGCGGCAACCAGCTCGTGCGCGAATACATGTTGCGCGAGTATGCGAAGCCGAAAGATTTCGAATCGTTCCTGTACGTGAGCCAGGTGTTGCAGGCTGAAGGCATTCGCATCGGCGCCGAGCACTTGCGCAGGATCATGCCGCACAACATGGGTTCGCTTTACTGGCAGATCGATGATTGCTGGCCGGTCGCTTCGTGGTCCAGCATCGACTATTACGGGCGCTGGAAAGCGTTGCAGTACTACGCGCGTCGCTTTTATAGCGATCTGCTGATTAGCCCGACGGCGCAGAACGGTTATCTCAAAATGTTTGTAGTTTCGGATCGACCGAATGCAGTTCCAGCAAAGATCAGAGTCACGTTGATGAACTTCGACGGCGCTCCTTTGAAGAGCTTTGTGCGCGACGTGAATGTTCAGCCACTGACGAGCCGCTCGTACTTCGATCTGCGGGTGCCGGAAATTCTGGGCGGAAACGATGAGAAACGTGTCGTCGTTTATTGCGAGCTGTTGGTGAATGGCAAAACAGTTTCCGATCACGATTACTTCTTCGCGCCCTTCAAAGAGCTTACGCTTTCGAAGCCCAACATCACGTCGGAAGTAGTCCGCACGCGCGGCGGGTTCAGCATCAAGATATCGAGTGATAAGTTCGCGAAAGCCGTCTATCTTGCGGTGCCGGGACATGATGGGTTCTTTTCGGACAATTATTTCAACCTCGCGCCCGGCAGAGAAATGACGGTGGAATATCGTTCAAAGGCGCCGTTGTCGTTGGAAGAGTTTCGACAGAGATTACAAATTCGATCAATGTTCGACGCATTTCAATGAAACAGAAAGTGCGCTGGGGAATTCTAAGTACGGCAAACATCGCGGTGCAGAAAGTTATTCCCGCAATGCAACGGAGTCCGTGGTGTGGGATCGCTGCGATTGCTTCGCGCGATCTATCGAGAGCTAGAACGGCTGCGGACAAGCTACAGATTAGGAAAGCGTATGGCACTTACGAGGAGCTACTTGCAGATGATTCAATCGAAGTGGTCTATAACGCGCTCCCAAACCACCTCCATGTGCCGTGGACGTTGAAAGCTGCTGAAGCCGGCAAGCATTCTCTTTGCGAAAAGCCGATCGCGCTCAATGCAGCAGAAGCGCGGACGCTCATCGCTGCTCGCGATCGGTATGGCGTGCGCATTCAGGAAGCGTTCATGGTGCGAACGCATCCGCAGTGGCTTGAAACGCGCCGGTTAATTCAGTCGGGTCGGATCGGCACGTTGCGATCGATCACGGGTTTCTTTAGTTACTTCAACTCGGATCCGGGAAACATTCGCAACCAATTGGAGCTTGGTGGTGGAGCGTTGATGGATATCGGCTGTTATCCGATCACGATCTCGCGCTGGCTGTACGAGACAGAACCGCGGCGCGTACTCGGGTTAATCGAACGGGATGCGGAATCGCGTACGGATGTCTTGACAACCGCAGTGCTCGACTTTCCGAATGGTCATTCAACGTTCACGTGCAGCACTCGTCTCGCGTCTTATCAGCGCATGATCTTCCACGGCGCCGAGGGACGGATCGAGGTAATTATTCCATTCAACGCGCCGAACGATCGTCCGACGCAAATCATTCTTGACGAGAAAACAATCGAGATCCCGGTTTGTGATCAGTACGAGATCCAAGGGACGCTCTTTTCGCAAGCGCTGCGTGAGCACAAACTTTCCAGCACATTGGGATCCTAAGCTTAGAATTCCACGTGGACAAGTTGTCGC
>JADMIO010921730.1_pt1 | contig 108787 bp, 64 predicted proteins | sample 8958161 | NCBI WGS metagenome assembly JADMIO01 (sample SAMN16585339, study PRJNA669376) | soil metagenome | isolation source: Crop rotation soil | place: USA: Cullars Rotation, Alabama | collected 2011
GCGACAACTTGTCCACGTGGAATTCTAAGCTTAGGATCCCAATGTGCTGGAAAGCTTTCCAGCACACCTGGCACCGCATATGCCAACTGTGAACTGCACATTAACGAATAATTGGCATTATCATCAGCAAAGATCTGCAGATAGAAAGCGTTAGCAGCAAATGCTAATGGATCGATCATAGTGAAATATGCGCTCATGGCAGTCACGTTCACCAATGTGCCAGTTGACACAGTGGCACCGACCAATTCACGCACACCAAGCACATAACCACCAAATGTACTGCCATGCGCACATGGACCTGACCAACCGGCTGTACCTGCAATGACACTGGCACATGTACCGCCATTGGCACACGGACTGTTCACACATCGATTCACGGTGACAGTAGAGCAATTGGCACCGCTCAGGCCAGCGGCACACGTACATACGTAACTGTTGACGCCATTAGCACATGTAGCGCCATTCGCACACGGTGAACTGGCACATGCATCGATCACACCAGTACAGTTCACACCACTGTACCCGCTCGCGCATGCACATTGATATGGTTGTATGCCGCTGGCAGCGTTAGTGTGAATGGTGTAATTTGCTCGTGTTGTGATTTGTCCTGCACCAAATGTGAGCGCGTACGGCCCCGCTGCTGCGAGCGCCGGAAAGCCAACTGTACTGTATGTGAACATAGCTGTGAACGCGTACACAGCTGTGATCGCCATAGGCTGATAGTCGACCATGAGCACAGTACTGCTACCGGCACCGCCACTGCTTAACCAGAAGAGTAGCCAAACGGGCTCGGCAATGGCAAGTGTACAGTTGGTTAATGGTATATTGACCCATCCTGATGTGACATATGCATTGATTGCCACCTGTGTTGACTGACACAGTACATTTCCAATACTTCCATTTCTATCTGCATAGACTGCACCGCGCAGCTGACTGTTATAGTACGCCGTCCATACATAGGTGGACATCACTGTCAGATTGGCTTTGACACCGATAGTTTCAGCATTACCATTCTTCACTGGAAATGACCATAATGAACCCCATAATGCATTATTTTGCATGTGTAAAGGACTCAAAGATAATGAAGAATCACCGATCAAACCACTCATATTTAGTGATTGACACACACCGCTGTTCGCACATGGACTCACAGCACAAATATCGTTCACAGTGGTACAGTTCACACCAGTGTAGCCAGCAGCACAACGGCACACGTAACTGTTCAAGCCGTTCACACATGTGCCACCGTTAGCACACGGTGAACTGGCAGCACAAATATTAATCACACCGGTGCAGTTCACGCCAGTGTAACCGGCAGCGCATGTGCACGTGTGTACGATTGCCGGTTTATTACGAGTGTATGTAACTGTGAACAGCGGTGTGAGTGTGTTGCCGACAGGGTTGACTGAAGCCATATTTGGCATTGGTGTAGTATAGTATGTGCTGCCGGAGACCCACGCTGTGAACGAATTAAGCAGTAAATCGTTCTCAGCGGCATTTACACCGACAGTGCCGTTCACAGCAAGACCTAACCAGTAGTAACCAGGTACGGTCACCATACAGTTGGACAGCAGTGCGACATTCACACCGACAGTGCCATTCACAGGTGGTGACACACACAGCAGTGAAGCGGCACGTGGCGGGTTATAGGTCGGCTGATCTTCATAAATGACAATACGGAAGAAGACCGGTGTACTGAACTGTACACTGACACTGGTGACATTAACGGTACCACTGGCAGTCGCATTCACCCCAAATGAATAACGGAAAATTCTTTCACCTGCAGACAGTGGGAGCGTGCTCACTGTTGTAGAAGTGTCCGCTCCAAAGTTTCCTTTGTTTTCACTGGCACACGTGCCGTTGTTCTTACAGGGTTTTGATTGACAAGCAACCACAGTAGTACAATTCACACCTGAATACCCTAATGCACATTGACAGTCATATGCGTCACTAAACATCAAATAATGGATTTGAAACATAAAGACAGAAGTATCTGAAGACGGGGCGAAGTTAGACAGATCATTGACAGGTGAAGTCAGAAACTGTGTGCCTGTCAGTCGATACGAATAACCATTGAATAATGGTTCATTTCTTGCTTGACGGATCTGTCCTAACTGAAGGCCTGTCGATATTCCAATCCAATAATAACCAGGCACAGATAAGATACAATCCCCAAACTGAGCATTGGACATAGGTGTAGGAATATTTCCTATACGGCCAGGCATAATCGCTGATTTACATAATAACTGTGTCGCACGTGGATTCTGTACAGCACTAATACGATCATCATAGATAGTGATACGATACGAATCTGTCGCTGATGAGAAAGGAACAGTGATAGAAGTGATATTGACGACAGCATTTGGGGTGTTTTGTAAGACACCAAATGAATAGCGAGTAAAGACGAGCTCTTTGCCGGTCGATGTTGTGTCCATCTGTGGTGTCGTTAATCCACCGAATGTCCCATTAACAAAGCGTGGTTTGCATATTGCACCGTTCTTACAGGGTTTATATTGACATGGATCCATATAGCTTTCACAGTTTATTCCTTTATAACCTGGTGCGCACAGACAGAGATATGGTGTCGAAGTGATCGTCTGATATTTGATCAAGTGCAACGGAACATCTGTTTCTTCTGTCGTATAGCTAGATGACAGATCATTCTGAGGTGACATCGATGCTGTTAACCCATTCAACTGAAAGCCATAACTATTGAAACGATCATCATTATGTGCTAATTGGATACGTGCTGTGCTTGAGTCAACAGCCAAACCTATCCAATAATAAGCCGGTACTGACAAGATACAATCATTTCCATCTTTATCATACAATACTGTGTTTGTTAAACCATTCGAAGGAGCTGGTTTACTCATACACTGTAACAGATCTGCACGTGGGAAATTCGTCTCTAATGTGTCACTATAGATGGTCAGACGATATCGTACAGCATCCGTCATGAAGTTTGTAGTAATAGAGGTAATATTGATAGTTGCTGTGGGTGTAGGAGTGGACAACACTCCTGTGGTCACACCGAAATTATAACGGTAAATGTAGGTTTGTGCACTGATGGAACGACTGCCAAGCATAGGACTCGTGAGCCCACCAAAGGTTGAGGTCTTGTTGAAAAAACTATTGACACAACTTCCCCCGTGCTCACACGGACTGAGAGCCAAGCAATAATCGCTAATTTCGCTACAGTTTACACCTTTCCAACCTCCGACACACGAACACTGATAAGGAGGAACACGTGCAAAGGCAAATTCATAGACCGGTGTAGAAGGGATGGATGAAGGTGAACAGCGTGAAGTCATAGTCGGTAATAGGCCAAGTGCATATGACTGTGGAGCTGAACATGAATATCCTGAGACTGCGGCATCTGAGCGAAGCTGCACATTTCCACTGATTAACCCATTCATATAACCGATCCATATATACGAAGTGACTGGTAAGACACAGTTTGTTCCATTGACCACAGCAATGTTATTGCCAATGATTGCTGCACCTGCTTCCGTCTGACATAATAACACTCCCGGTGAACCATTATTATCAGCATAAATGCCTATGCGAAACAGCAGTGAACCACTTCCTGTATATGTCACTACAGTGAACCGTACACTGTTCACATTCACAGTCACAGGCCAGTTCACACGTACACGATGGGTCATCACATTGCCGGTACTGAGAGTGACAGTGGCGGCGAGACTGAAAGTCAAACTGCCAGAAAGACCATACGGAAGATATGTACATGTGCCATTATGCTCACACGGTGTGTATGCCAAACAGTAGTCAGTTAACACCGTACAATTCACAGAACTCCAACCAGCAGCACATGTACACTGGTAACTGTTGATGCCATTCACACATGTGCCGCCATTCGCACACGGCATTGCCAGTGCACACACATCAATTACATCGGTACAGTTCACCCCACTGTAGCCAGTGGCACATGTACACACTGTAGCTGGACCGTTGTCGAGTGTATACCACATGTACATTGCCGGTGCGCGTGTGGTGGTGGCCAGTGGCACATTCATAGTGTTCGGCAACTGGTTGGTGTTGACACTCACCATGTACGACTGGTTGTACATAGTCGTGAACGTGTTTGATCCAATCAGATAAGTGGCATCATAGTTTCCTTGGAAAGCGATCCAGTAGACTGCCGGTACTGTGAGCACACATCCACTGGCGAAGGTGATATTGCCACTTCCAGGACTGATATATGACCAGTTGGCAGTCGCACATATGCGTTCACCAATCACGCCATTTGGTCCATCTGTATATATCGCTGCGCGCATACCGTTATTTGGATATGCATTGATCAGCTGTGGTACGACCGTTAATGCCGATACTGTGAGTGTTGCCGGTGCTGCGAATGACGGATTCAGCACATAGCGATACAGACTGTAACGTGTACCAATCATCACTGAGGCAACAAATGGACCATACAATGATGGAATGACTGAAAAAGCAGAAGCAAAGAGAGCATTGGCACATGTGCCGCCATTGGCACATGGTGACCGGTCACAGGGGTTTTTCCATTCGGTACAGTTCACACCAGTCCAACCAGCGTGACATGAGCAAACTGCCATAGGAGCAGAGAGAGTATAATCGTATTGAAAAAGTGGATAATAAGCATAGTTGAATGGTCCATTTCCGCCTGTGGGAACAATTGGCAGACCGGCTGTGAACGCTCTCGGCATTGTGTACAGTGTGACCGATCGTGTACTGTCAGACGACAAACCAAATGTACCAGTGGCATCATGAAGGAAACCGGTCCAATAAGCATTTGGCACTGTGAGAACACATGGAACAGTGAATGAAAGTGAGAACGGTGCCATAGTCACAGTGTTGACACGAACACCAGTTGAGCATAAAAGTGCACCCGGACTGCCGGCATTGTCACTGTATATACCAATCGTCATATTCGCTTTTTGTCCACCAACTTTGACAGTGACTGTATTGAGTGAGAGTGTGATTGGAACGACACTGTTCACACTGTGTACATAGCGAAAAGCATACAGTGATGTCGCGCCGAATCCTGCATATGTCGCTGACACTGCTGTCAATGATCCTATGGTACCGTTGGATAGGGAACTGACACATGAGCCACCATTCTTACATGGTGAAGACAAGCAAGAATCGACCACAGTGGTACAGTTCACGTCAGTGTAGCCAGCGACACATGTACATTGGTAACTGTTCACACCGTTCACACATGTACCGCCGTTCTTACACGGACTGGCAGCCGCACACACGTTCACGACAGTGGTACAGTTCACACCACTGTAACCAGCAGCACATGTACAACTGTACATTCCGTTAGTGAGTGAATAAGTGAATAGGAAGTCCGGTCGACCCATTGTCATCAGTGGACCGGTGAGTGTGAGTGGCGGTGAACCAATGTACGTTCCACTCGTTACCACTGTCGGCACCTGTACACTGCTAGTACCGGCTGTCTGAACATAGAAATTCTGTGTGGCATTCTGTACCACTGTAGCAAAGACCGCCGTCGACACTGGTAATGTACAGTTGCTCATGGGTACAGTCACAGTCACAGTATAACTGCCAGTGGCGCGCTGTATGCCACTCGCACACAGTAAACGGCCACCGGTGTAAACAGGTGCTGCACGAGCTTCATAGATCAGAATCTGAAAAGCGTTCTTAGGATATGCATCGACATTCTGTATACGCAACTGGACAGTGCTCACGATCGCAGTGCCACCGGCAGACAACACTGTGCCAGCCGGTAATGTGGCCGACGGTTCAACGGTATATAAGAAACTGTACATACTTGTACTACTGAATGTGAATGTACCACCAGACACTGGCGTCAATGAGCCAAATGTGTCAGTGGTGTTCACAGCGTTCACACATGTACCGCCATTGGCACACGGACTGTTCCAACACTTGTCAACGACCGAACAGTTCACATCTTTATAACCATTAAGGCACTGGCAACGATAAGACGGTGCATTCAATGTATAATTGAACTGGAAAAGTGCAGTCGCCTGATTGCCATATGGACCACTTCCACCAGTGAGTACAGTTGGCAAACCGGCTGTGAACGGTCGGTTGTTCAGACTATAGCCGTTAGTCAGTCGAGCCGATTCTGAATACATTGGCAACGCAGACGCATCGTGCAGTATGCCGATCCAGTAATCTGCTGTGACTGGTAGCACACATGTGCCAGTGAATGGTAGTGTGAACGTTTGTAGTCCGGCAGTGGTCACACCTGTGCCTGAAGCACACAGCAGTTGACCAGGTGCGCTATTGACATCGGAATAGACACCAACAGTCATATTCGCCTTAGCTGTACCTATTTGAAATGAGACTGAATATAACGTTGCTGTGGTCTGTAAGACAGCTGCAATATCAAAACGATATTGAAAAGCAGTCACTCCAGCAAGATGTGACATGTACACTGGATTCGTCGCACTGAGTGTACCGAACATGCCGGGGCCGGTAACTTGCACACATGATCCGCCATTAGCACACGGTGAACGTTCACATGGATTGACAGCACAGAAATAATCGCCAATCACAGTGATATTCGCATTGACAGGCACAGCCAATGCTACACCGGGGGTGGAACCAGTATACAGTGTAGGGAAAGAAGTAGCAGTCAACGACACCAGCAGTTCACTATTTCCTGTGATTAAACGATTCAAAGTATTTGCAGCAGTATCAGTCACCTGTTTCCATCCAATCCATACAGTGGTATCAGAAGTGTCAGAAAGCTGTAGAACACATGGTGTCGAAAATGTGAACTTATTCCAATAGGTCACCACACTGAGCATATCCGTTGTGCACTGTAATTGACGCGGTTTACTATCTGTGCCTGTATACACTGACATCAGCAATTTGCGATTAATCGCTGCACCATCTAATGACCAGACATATGCAGACAGGGTATTGACGACTAAACGCGCATTGCCTAATAACACAGATTGTGGCCAAAGTGCACTATATCTCTGTATATACACTGTGTTTGCTAAGGATAATGTACTGCCTGGGTTGATTGCTGTATAGTTTAATGATTGTGGTATATTTGTAGAAGGCACAGATAAACAGGTATGATTATTACACACATCTGGCAGATCACGACAGGAGTCAAAAGGAAGAGAGCAGTTCGCGCCTAATGAAGGATCAGTACAGTCACAAAAGTAACCCGATGGTTCACTCACTGCGACATTACATATTCCTCCTATTGTATTACTAGTAAATGTTGCTTTTGCATTACATAATGGCAATGGTAATGAGAGATTACGAGAAGCGGCGAGATCAGCAGCAACAGGAGGATAGACCACAGCAAACCAGGACATGTCTGTCGCATTAATGGGTGTCGCACGTGTGATATTAAACAGAACCTGTTGTTTATCAAGAACATATGTATTTGACATTTGAACCTGACAGAAGCCATAAGCATCTAACGCATTTGCACGTAGAGTGACCTGTGTGAATAACAAACGAACAGAATCATCAGTATTTTTCCATGTATAGGTATATGGCGTGACATTGACGATTTGGAAACGATTGAAAAGAACAGGTGCAGAAGTCTGATTCTGTGTACCGCCTGTCACTGTTAATGCAAACCAGCCATTTGCTAGCGAAGAATATCCTATGTCACAGGCAAAGACATAGTTGACATATTGTGGTAGAGCAGGGGTAGGCAGACGTACAGGAGCAGCACGCCAAGACATAGATCCACCGCCTTCACCATTGTGTCGCATATTGCTCATAGGCATATTCGTGCTATCCCATCCTCCATAGGAAGAATAATAATTGCCACCTGTCGTGTTTCCTACTATTCCTAACCACCAACCACAATTTGATAAACGGATCGAACAGTCTTTCCCTCCCCATCCAGCAGTACAGTTACAGCTGTAAGTGCGATTCGATACTGAACATGACCCGCCATTAGCACACGGGCTGGCATCACATGAATTATATATTTTACATGTATAGCAAGAAGTGCGACACTGTTGTATAGTCGCATAAGCGACATATGAACGATCATTCAATGAAGACGTCGGAGTCACAGAAGTGAATGTTGAACGATAGGAATAGCCGACTGTATACAGGTCATAATACATGACGGTTTTAGGGTTCGCTACACCTGTAGTCGTTGTATACAAGTTATTATTATTGTTCGAACTCGCCGTCATCGCATAGGCAAACCAATAAGCACGATCGGGAAGAACATTGATGGATGTATTCATACTGTTCCATCCATCATTGGTTAATGTCCCTGTATATTCTCGCATGAAGTAAGTTGGCGAACTGTTCACCCCTGTATTACTATCATTATACAGTGCAATCGTATATATGCGCTTACTTGCAGTCGGATCCATTGTTCCAATATAGAAAGAGATATTAACAATACGACCGATTTGCCATTGGTTTGTTCTCCAGCGACACATAGAGACAAAGTCTTTCTGAACAGTGCTAGTCACTGCACCTGTCAGACTCGTCACACCCATTGTGGTATAGTTGAATGGGTCTAAACCACATAGACATGACGAAATAGTAGGGTCATAGTCATAGGGGACACAGATGGTTGATCCTGTACAATCAGCAGCTGAACATGGATCCCACACTGTGCAGTTCACACCAACATAATTAGTGCGGCATTGACAGACATATGAACCATATCCATTCACACATGTACCACCATTGGCACATGGTGAACCGGCACATATGTCAATCAATGACGTACAATTCACGCCGCTCCAACCAGCAGCACACGCACATCTGAAAGTGGTATTGCCAGTAACGACACAGCCGGCACCATTCGCACACGGAGATGGTTTTAGCCCGACTAACTGTGCAGCATCACTCATCCATGAGCTACTATCACTATATAGAGGGTCATAGAAAAACATAGTTCTCTGTGAGGCAGACCCTGCTACTGTCGATAGTGTAAAGTTCAATACTAATGACTGTGTATTATAGTTTGCCGGTGTGCCAAGCCATGCGAATAGATCATTTGCACGTACAGCAAATCGTGCAAAACCAGACCACCATGCATCATTAAGATTGAAAGTGCGATAACAGATATAGCTAAAAGCAGGGGAGATGTCACTGACTCTAGGCGTAGGATCAAAACACGTCGCGATCCCTAAAGTCTGCCAAACGACTGTCCCATTGATCATCACACTCACTCCATTCACACCAGGCGAGGCTGCCACTAGGGTATAAGGAAAAACATATTCTAACAGCGGATTGACTAGACGACTAACATTGACAGGAACAGTTAAGAAAGAGAGAAAAGAAGGACGGGTATAGTTACAGAGAGAAAGTCCCTGTACAGGAATAGAAACATTCGAAAAGCCAGTGTATGTATAAGGAATCGTCGTCGCATTGTAACATGAACCACTACCTTTCAGCGTTCCAGGTTTCATCCCCATTATGATTCCACAAGGATTGCTCGATGTTCTACACCCAGGCCCATGAAAGCCAATTGCACAGGCACATTCGTTTGTTGCACCGTTCACACATCTTCCGCCATTCAAACACGCTGGATTGCAATCAAGTTGGTTACAGTAGACACCCGTATAGCCCGGCACGCAAGAACAAGTGAAATTATTACTCAGAACAGTCACATTCATTAGTCCTAAAGCAGGATTGGGTCCTGTCGAAGCAGGAAAAGCTGTGAGTGTATCAGGCCAGGGTGTCACACCTAATCTCTTCGAAATCACACCAATATATGACACTGTTGGACTGCTCGTCACAACTTTGATGGTGAAAGTGGAAGTGGCCGACATCATCCATACAACCCATACTGCACCAGTGGCGTTAACAGTTATGCGGCAATCTGTGAATGACACTACAGTGTTGCCGACAGTCGCATACACCGTTTCACTCAGACACAGTAATGCACCACCAGCAGAAACACCATCCTCATACACACCGAACTGTATCGCGTTATATGGTATGGGTTCAACTGCACTCACAGCAATCGTCAATGTATTGACCAATGCTGTGAATGGCGTTGTCAGACCAGTCAATGGTAAGAATGTTCGTGCACCATACATATAGCCAGCGATCGGATAATTGTTCGTTGAAGACGACCAAACACCGCCTGTCACATTCTTGAAAGGTGGATAGTAGGGTTGACAAGAGCATGTGCTACATGTATCATTACAGGTCTCTATGATCGCTTGATAGACATACGCTGTATTATCCTGACCTCCACCTCCTGAAGAACTGTACACAGAACCGGATGGGAAAGTGAATGTCGATGTGTATGTGCCTATCAACTTCCTGTATACCATTCTCATACCGACAGCATTCGGAACGAAATAGGCGGTGTTCAATGTGGAAGATGTTGAATCCCATACAGGACAGATCCAATAGTATGTGTTTGCAGTGACTGATGCTGTAAGTGGCACTGTCTGCCAACCGCTCACAGATGTGAATGTGCCGATCGTACTGTTCAGCACACTCACAGGCCACTGTCCTGCAGCATCAGAAGAATACAGTGCCACAGAGAAAGCTGGTCTCAAAGGGTCCAAAGCAGCGATATATATGCCAACACTCGTCATTCTTCCTGTCTGTGCTGCAGTCGTCTTAAAACGAGTACACAATATATAATTGCCATCAACATTATCGGCTGCTGAACCAGGCGGATAACTACTATAGCCTAATACACTCATAGTACCGCCACATGGACAGGAAGGGTAAGAAGGGTCATACGAAGCAGGAATACACACAGAAGAAGATGGACAGGTGACATTCTGACATGGCGTGAAGAGCGTACAATTGAGGCCAGAATAGAGTTGTGTGCATTGACAGGTATAAGATGATCCACTGTTCGTGCACGTTCCGCCATTGGCACACGGTGACAAGCCGCAAGGATCACGAATCTCACACTGTGGCCCTTTCCAACCCCTCGCACACGCACATGAGAATCCAGCAGCATTCATAGGCGAATATCTCAATCCAATCGCAAACTGCACATGATCACCATAATTCGTATTGATACCAGCCACATTCAATGAACAACAGGGTGGTGTGTTTGTTAATGCGTTGACCGGTCCTGACCGCCATACTGCAGGTAAACTCTTCGTTGCAAAACCGACTGCCATTGCACCTGTCGTATTAGAAACGATCGTCAAATAATAATACTGTGGTGCATTCAATGAACATTGTGACATTGGCACTGTGTTTAATCCTTTCACAGCAGTGGTCACTGTACTGCTGCATAACAATGGATAACCGTCAGATTCAGAAGCACTATACACCTGTAAAATGAAACGATTATTGACAGGAACAGGATCAATCGTAGTGATGAAAACATACATCTCTGTGATATTGACAGGTGCAGGTGCACTCACAAAACGGCCGACTAACACACGTGTACCAAACAGCCAACCAGGAACATTGACACCATTCGTCGTCGGCTGTACATTTCCTGCAATATTCGAAATGACGGTTGAACACACACCATTAGGAAGACAGTTCGTTCCACATTTATTCACGATGATCGTACTACAGTTCTTATCACCTAAACCTGTTGGGCATATGCAGGTGTAGTTGTTGAAACTGTTGACACATGTGCTGCCTTCAGCACAGGGTGAACTGGCACAGTTATCGACCATTGTCACACAGTCACGATCACGCCAACCAGTTGTACAGTTACAATAGTAGGTTGGTGTACTAATCGTATATGTCGCACGACTGCTCACTGATCCCAATGTATATGTCACTGATCCTGTTGTCACTACAGGGAAGGGTCCTGCCATAGGGAAGGTGCCGATGGCATAGATACTGTTCACATTCTGATTGTCAATGTCAACGATCATAGCCGCCTGTCCGAAAGGTGCAGATGGACTATTCAACCAGAACATTAACCAAACCGGTTGATCGACAGGCACCTGACAATTGCTCATAGGGATATTAACCCATCCATTCCCTGAAGCAGCGGGTATATTAAACTGCATTTGTGTCTGACATCGCTGTGTACCGATCGTGCCATTGACATCATTATATACCGCTCCTCTGATCGATGAGTTGAAATAGGTCATCCATACATACATAGAAACAGAAGTTAAATCTGCCATACCATTTGTGCCTGTGTTCATAGGAAATGACCATAACTGACCAAACAGTGCATTCGCTGGTAAGAAGCCTGTTGATGTAGACACAGTTGTGCTGCCGAGTAAACCTGTCGAACCAACAGTCAGCATGCCACAACTGCCGTTGTTGAGACATGGTGTTGCTGAGCACATGTTGATTCCTGACAAAGATGTACAGTTACGACCTGTGTATTGAAGAATGCACTTACAAACATAACTGTTCACACCGTTCACACATGTACCGCTGTTCTTGCACGGACTGACGGCAGCACAAACATCAACCACTGTCGTACAGTTCGCACCACTAAAGCCTGCCGCACAGGCACATTTCGCAGCAGGAGTAGGGTATTGAACATTGATACTAAACAGCGGCACAACTGTTGCAGCGTTCGTCCATGTCCCTGTAAGATCAGCTGTTGGTACAGTTACAGGTGTGATCGATGTACTCGTACTATAATATGTATTAAACAACGGGTCATTATTTGCAATATATAGATTCGCTGTTCCATTCACAGCAAAACCAATCCAATAATAGCCTGGAACAGGTAATGAACAGCCAGACATAATGATAGTGTTGGTGCCCGAAATGCCTGCATTTGCACGTGCCGACTGACAAACAAGTACGCCTGCACGTGGTGGTGAATATATGGGTTTATCCTCATAAATCATCAGTTTGAACTGTTTCAATGCACTATTGGTGATAAATGCGATTGATGTGACCGAAGCTGTGGTTGGTGTTAATACACTGTTCACACCAAAAGAATAACGATAATATTCGACACCGTTGATAGTGCGCACACCGGGTGAGGAATAGGTCGTCACTCCATATGTGTCTACTGTCGCTGTGATCTGAGTGCCACCATTGCTGCATGGAGAAAAGAAGAGGAGGGTACAGTTCACACCAGTGAAGCCGGAAGCACACAAGCAGGTATATGATTTATCGCTGGTAAAAATGGACATATTCACTCTGGTCATGACAGGATTGGTATCCTCATTGCCAGTCATGCTGTTGATAGAAGGAGGCAAAACATTGTTGGACAATGACCAGCCTGTGTTTCTCCAATAGACATAACCTGTTTGCATGACAGTCGTATAGCGAACAGAAAATGATGAGGTTGCATTGGTTAAATACACTAACCAGACACCGCGAGTGGCGTTAACAGTAATGCGGCAATCGGTGAATGACACTACAGTGTTGCCGACAGTCGCATACACTACTTCACTCACACACAATCGCAGACCGCCATTCGTTGCTCCGTCCTGATAAATGCCTAACTGTATGGCATTCTTGGGTTTTGCTTCCGCTGCCATCACATCAATCGTCACACTGTTAATGCGCGCTGTGAATGGGGTTGATTGTCCAGCGGTATTCAATGGTATGCGTGCACCAAATAACACATTATAGATGGGATAGGCATCGGAAGGAAGATTCCATAGACCGCTCGTTGTATTCATGGTTTTCACTGTGTTGACACAGGTAGCATTATTCTTACATGGCTGAATCACTTCACAAAAATTAGATTGATCACAGTTCACACCAGACCAAAGGCTTGAACATGTACACCGATAAGCAGAAGTAATGAATAGCGCGATATTATCAGCAAACGCATCTTTTGTACAAACAGTACAGGAACTGCTCATAGTCAGATTGACTAATGCATATGCTGTATTGATCGGTACGCGTGACTGTACAATACGCTGCACAACGGCTGCAAGATTTTGACGATCAGCTTTTGTCACAATCGGAAGATTCAATGAGCCAATAGTCATATGTGCATTGTCTTGCCATATGACAGATAATGAAGCATTATCATCCCCTGCTGCACTTCCACCTAACCATCCTGATAATACCGCCATTGCATTATTCGTTGAAATCGCTGAGACAAATGGCCGTAAATCAATGAGCTGTGTTAATATCGCTGCACTCGTACCATTGACTGGCCCACCATAGAAAAATTTAGTGCCAAAGGTAGCACTGCCAGTCACAGCATTTCCATTACTATCCCATCCGCTCATCATATCAGCTGCATATGGAGTGATCGCACCACTCACAACCGTCCAACCATTGAGACCTTGTTCTGCATCACCATTATTCACTAAGTTCATACTACATAGTCCATTATTAGCACATGGTGATGGGAGACAGCGGTTGACACTAACACTACAATTTACACCACCAAAGTAAGCCGGACATGTACACACATAGCTATTCACCCCATTCATGCACAGACCGCCATTCTTGCATGGGTTGGAAAGAGCACACATGTCAATCACACCGGTACAGTTCACACCAGTATAACCGGCAGCACAACGGCACACATAGCTGTTCACACCACTGACACACGTGCCGCCATTAGCACACGGTGAACTGGCAGCACAAACATTAATCACAGTACTGCAGTTCACACCGCTGTAACCAGGGTGGCATATGCACTGTGAAGCATTGGTTAACAGAGTATATGTGAATTGTGCAACGAATGGCACAGCTGTCGGTGCGGCAATGTATGGTGAAAGATCTGCTGGTAAACGAACACTTGAAGAAAGTGTGCTTGTGACGATCACTGATGAGATCGGTGTATCGAGTGCACGTACGGTTGCCACATTAAAGCCAAAGCCTGAACTGTTCGTTACAATACCAAACCAATAATATCCTGTCGATATTGTACAGTTAGACAGCGGAATATCATTATTGCCGACCACACCTGTACGTACAGTTGAAGCACACAGCTGAACACCGCCACCACCACTAGCTGAATCGGCATACAGTGCCACTTGAAAACGATTGGCATATGGACCTGATGGTACAGCAATGAACACGAATGTTGCACTGGTCAGATTGAAACGTGCAGGTCCAAACACATCCACACCAAACGGTAAACGCACAGCAGCAAAATACGACGATGCATCTGCCCATCGACCTGGAGAATAGGCCAATGAACCTAATGTCCCTGTCTTTGCTGCATATCCACACACACCATGACCACACTTGACATCTTCACATGGATTAAACACACTGCAATTAATATTACTATTATACCCCCATGGACAATCACACATATAAGAAGGTGCTAATAATGTATAGTTGAATACAAACATCGGCATACCGGACATAAGCATGGGTCCTGTAGCACTCAGTGCAGGAGGTAAACTACCAGCACTAAATGAACGTAACATATAAGCATATGTATAGTCAATCGCACCATCACCACTCACTTGAACAGGTGAACCATTCGTAAGAAAAGCAATCCAATACACACCTGGCACTGACAATGTACAACTACCAGTAAACGCTGCAGAAATGACTGAATTGCTTGTCACCGAACGTACACCGGTCGAACACAGTAAACTACCAGGCATCTGACTACCAGCATTATCAGCATATATACCGATATTGAATGATGAAGGGTTAGGAGAAACGGTCATTGTGCGGAATGTCACTGCAGCGATCTCAGCTGTGACTGTACTCATTGTACCATTCGGATGACGAAGTGTCATACGATGCGCCCCTATAGTACCAGACAGTTGTTGCAACTGTGTTAGCGTTTTGGCTGTTAATGTACCAAATGACGAGAGAACAGGTAAGACATTGCAAGCAGCATTGTTACGACATGGTGAAGGGGTGCAGGGAGCAATTAAGTTGGTACAATTAACGCCTGTAAAGAAACCTGTACAGCGACAAATATATGAGTTGATCCCGTTCAAGCACGTACCACCATTTTTACACTGTGAATAAACACAGTTGTCATTAACAATTGAACAATTATAGCCTGAATAACTTGCACGGCATGCGCATTGGAAAGTTCTAAGAATGGGTCTATACGTGATGGAAAATGCCATCGGCACAGCATTATTCACTACAGTCGCATTGACAAGCTCAAATGGAAAACCCTGTAAGACTCGTCGATTGGTCATCTGATAGACAGGAAAACTCCCTCTCTGAGAAGCATCACCAAGCAACTGAAAATTGTTTGAAGCAGATGATATCACAGCAACCCATATAGTGATTGGACCCACATAACCCGCACAGCTAGGAAAGAACTGAGCGGTTGCTTGACTGTTGCTCACAACAAAACCACTGGGTGATTGACACAGTAATACGCCCGGTGTACCTGTTGGGCTATTGGTATATATTGCTATACGAAACTCATTTCCAGGTGCAGAATTGACTGTTCCTACAGTGATAGTCACATTAATGATTGACACCACAGTTGGGCCAAATGGATAATTCATGGTGTATCTCTGTGCAAATAATGAACCCGAATATTCTGTGTATTGTGGGGTGGTAATCGTTGTCACACCCATGACGCCGTCATTGGTGTGATTATAGTTACGGCACGAGCCACCGTTGACGCACGGTGAGTTGGCACACATGTCTGCTATTTGGCTACAGTTCAGTCCTGTCCAGCCTTGTTGACACTGGCACGTCCATGCAGGACTTAATAACTGATATTCAATCTCCATGACAGCAGCAGAGTATGATGAACTGAGTGATCCGCCTGTCCATTGAGCAGGAAATCCACCCTGTCTTAACGAACGGTTAGTAATGACATAGCGTGGATTCGCAGCATTCAGTGCAGAATCAGCAATATATTGGAACATGGTTGTTGCATTATTTAACATTACGACCCATAAACGCTGTGGTGCAGCAATCATACAGGAAGAGAAAACAGCATTTTCATTACCAAACATGCTGCTGGTGAATATGTTCGATGTGCACAGTAGTGTGTCTGGTTTATTGCCATTGTCACTGTACAGTGCTAACTGTATACGATTCGCCGGTGCACTGTTATCAGCCAGCAAACTAATATCAATCGTAATAGACGTGATCTGTGCAGTGGTTGGACCAAACTCATTCACACCAAGGTCACGTCTAAATGCAATCATCGTGTTCACTGCATAGCTGGCATCAGACTGTTCAGCCGATAGTGTACCCCATGTTCCAATTGGTTTGGCGTTCACACATGTGCCGCCATTGGTACACACTGAGGCTGTACATGCACCAACTACCGTACAGTTCACACCAGTGAAGTCATCAGCACACTGACATTGATAAGCAGGGGATGGACGTTTATACGCGATCTCAAAGAGAACGGGTGTGGTCGTGAACGATGTGCTAAAAGCAGACAGATCTGGCAATGGTGTCTTTAAGAAACTAGTGCCTGGTATGGCAACTGTATATGTATTATACGCAGGATCATTTGTTGCTTTCTTCAATGATAATGTCGTATTTAACACAATCCCTATCCAATAATACTGTGAAGCTGTGACTAAACATGGTTGAGAGAAAACAGCTGTATTAGTATTCATCACACTCGCACGTGTATTTGTTGCACATAACAATGAACCTGCATGTGGTGGTGATGAACTATCAATATCACTATACAGTAAGATACGATAACCTGGTGTCGTTGAAAAGCTCGTTTGCCATAGAACAGAAGTAATATTCACTATAGCAGAAGACATCACATTTGCACCGAAACTGTAACGATACAGTGAAACGCCCTGTGGAACTGAAGTGGTCGTTGTGCTAATGGCAGTCTGTGAGCCGAATACACCAGAATTCGCTGCAGTGAAACAGAGGCCGAAGTTGGCACACGGTCGCACTGCCAAACAAAAATCGGTCATTGTCGAACAGTTAACGCCAATCCAACCAGCAGCACACGTGCACACGTAACTGTTCAATCCAGTCACACATGTACCGCCATTGGCACACGGACTGGCAACAGCACAAACATCCACACGAGATGTACAGTTCACGCCAGACCAACCCGACGAGCAGCGGCACACATAACTGGCAATACCGTCGACACATGTACCGCCATTACGACACGGTGAATCGGCACATTCATTCACGTTCACCGTACAGTTCACACCACTATAGCCAGCAGCACATGTACACTGGTAAGTAAAACAAGGGTTCTTACAATGATTCAAAGAAGCATAGGCATAAGCGGTATCAGCAGCATTATCTTGACCAGCCGTATTGAGCACAGTAGGAAAGGAATAGCTCTTTCCAGTATACGTATTCCTCACCCAATACATCTGTCCAATCCCATCATATTCATACCACACATTATTCTGATGGGTATTGATACTATCCATATTATATGCTAACCAATACGTCGTAGAAGCATTCAGCATAATCGTGATGGGCAAACTATTCCAACCATTCTGTGTTAATATGCCGGTCATATTTGCTAATAAACGATTGGGTTTACCTGCAACATCATTATATATCGCTAAAGAATAGTTACGATAGACAGTGTTTGATGCGATAGGAGAGATATAGAATGAGACGAACTGTGTAATACCAAACTGTTGTGCATTGGTACGAATACGTGATGTAATGACATAATCAGCATCATCTGAAGATTGAATGGCAGATGATTGTTTCACTGATAAGCCAACAGGAGTGACAGTGCTGTCTAAGCCACATGGACACGCGGTGCCAGAAGTGATGTTAGAAGCGATCACTACAGTGCACGATGCACCATTTGCACATGGACTAAGAAGAGCACAGGGAGAATTGTTCACCGTACAGTTCACGCCGCTGTAACCAGTGGCACACAAACAACTGTATGTGTTCACACCATTCATGCATGTGCCACCGTTACGACACGGTGAATTCCAACAATTTTCATTTTGTGATGTACAGTTTACGCCTGCCCAACCAGGAGCACACGTGCAACTGTATGTGTTGACGGTGCCAGTACACGTAGCACCATTCTTACAGGGTTGATCACGATCACAGAGTGTTAACTGTGTATTACATGTTGGTCCGCCCCATGGGTATGTGCAAGCACACACAGCACAGTTCTGTCTACAGGGCACAATCGTTGCATATGACACATAGGCATTTGCATTGGAATAAACAGTGCCTGCTGACAGAGGATAGGGATTAGGGAACTGATAGTTGTTGACATATGTATGTTCAGAATAATGCAGACGAAAATCTGTGAAGAGATTAGCAGTATATAAACGGTTCCTGTTCCATGTACTTGCTTTACAGTTATATACAAACCAATATGTCTGTGATGGTTTAATCCATGCTGTCAGATTGATCGTATTCCATCCATTATTGGCTAAAACACCAGTGGATTCATTCAATAAACGACCAGGAAAAGAATATGTATTGTCACTATACACACCCACACTATAGGTGCGATTTGCTATGACAGCATCGAGAAGGCCGATATATACAGAAACACTGATGATTTTCCCTGACTGTGTAGGTGAACTCAGCCAATGACCTGTATTCGCATAGTCGGTGTCTTGCTCATCTATAGTGATAGAAGATGTATCCCAATAGCCCATCTGAGTACGAAAGCTCCAATCTAAACCACATGGACACACAGGTGCTGAAGGGTCGTAACCTGGATAACTACACGTGCCGCCATGAGAACATGAGCTCACTGTACATGGATTGATCGTTAACGTACAGTTCACACCAGTCCAGCCACTGGAGCACTGACACACGTAACTGTTCAAACCATTCACACATGTACCGCCATTGGCACAGGGTGACTGTGCACACACATTCACGACCTGTGTACAATTGGCACCTTCATATCCCACTTGACATGAGCACATAGCAACAGGAGTGAGTAGTGCATAATTCGCCACATATAAGAAAGGGCTGTTCCATTGTGGATAGTTGATGAGTGGGTTATAATAAGCTGATATTCCGTTAGGCGGGAATGAGTTATAGTTATCCCATCCACCATATGTCCGACGATTGATATCATTCGCAACGACTCTGATAGTGACAGAAGAAGCATTGAAGAATGCACTGATATAATACCAGCCTGGCAATGGAAGGACACATGGTTGACCATTCAGTGCTTTTGGCACCACAGTGTTCACACCGACCACAGTCATTGCCATTGTCGTATTACACACCATTCTCTGTGGATCATCGGGGTTATTCACTGTAGACGGATATATACCCATTTGATACGGTGAACTCTTTGTCTGTGCAGTGACAGCAAAGCTCAGCTGTGTGATCGTTGCCAACGAAGAAGTCGACAATTCAGCACCAAAATACATACGAACCATTGTAAGGGTGATACCGATTGTCTGGTTCGTACTCACTGCTGGTGTGAATGTACCGACAGTACCAGTCAATGGTGCAAGACTACAGCTGCCATATTGACATGGTGAATACAGTGCACAATGATTGGCAATAGTACAGTTCACACCCATGAACCCAGTCCCGCATCGACACACGTAACTGTTCAGCCCATTAACGCATGTACCGCCATTAGCACACGGACTGGCAACGGAACATACATCGATCACGTCGGTACAGTTCACACCACTGTAGCCATTTGTACATGTACAGTTGTATGCAGGAATACGTCTATAGGAAAGTTCATAGAGTGGAGTGGTTGTGACTGGTGAAGGTGGACACAGTGATGTCAATGAAGGTACAATCCCATATGCCATTTGCCATGGATATGAACATCGATAGCCTGCTATCGCCGCATCTGCACGAAGCTGAAAATTTCCAGTGATTTGATTATGCTGAAAAGCGATCCAAATGTAAGGAACGACAGGGAGTTGACAACCAGCTGCATTGATGATTCCCCAATGGCTCCCTACGTATCCTGTCCCAATATCTGTCTGACACAATAAATCCGCTGGTCGACCATTCAAGTCTGCATAAATGGACAGAACATACATTTGTCCACCCATCCCTGTCATAGCGTTCACAAAGAAGTGAATATAGTCGACATTCACAGCAGTGGTCCAACTCACGTTAACACGGTGCGCAACCAGAGCGTTATAAGCATAGGTCAGTGTGGTGGACTGATTCGCTGTCAATGTACCAGCAGTAAACACAGGAAGAACCAAACATGTGCCATTGTGACCACATGGGGTGTATGCCAAACAAGAATCAACCAATGTCGTACAGTTCACGCCACTCCAACCAGGCGCACATTTACAACTGTATGCTGAAGAAATGGATAAGACGAGATTATCAGCAGCGCCGTCAATGGCACTGCCGGGCGCACCCATAGACGCATTCATAAACACGACTGCTGAACGTGTTAATGGTGGTAACTGTATTGTTTCTGTTCGGCGCACAAAGCCAGTTCCATTCACAGGATAGTTGTCCAATGTGTTGTTTGGTGCAGCAAAAAAGATAGCGCGTGTACGAATATTGGCAGAATTGACTAACATCAGTGTGATGGTAATATGATCAACTGGACCGGACATGAGTGCTGTGAGCGTTAATGAGGCACGACCACTGTCAATGAGTGAAGCATATGCCGTTAACGCCACTGACTGTGTCGCTGAAGAAGCAATACCACTTCCACCAATAAACACGCGTTGACCAAAGTCAGATTGACTGATAGTGGCATCATTATACACGACTGTGAAATTATATGTCGTGTTACGTGCTGACAGTTTAGCTGTGCTAAATGCGGCTGTGGTCGACCAACCAGGAATGGTCGTATTGGTGGCGCCACTGCCACCACCATATTCTGCATCACCATTCACCAATAGATTGACGCGTTCACAGGAACCGCCATGCTCACACGGATTGTTGAAATCACACATGTGTAACGCATACGTACAGTTGAGCCCTGTGAAGCCCGATGAGCACGTACACGTGTAAGACGGCGTTAGACGAGTGTAGGAAACAGCGAAGAGAAGGCTCCCAGCATATAAATTGACAGTCACACTAGACAAATCGACTGCTGGCTGAGCAGTTCGTGTAGGGCCGGTACTAGATTCGAAACCGCCATATGTCGAGACATTCAGTGCCGTTTCTACGTTCACACCTATACCGACCACTGCAATACTGATCCAGTAGTAGGCTGGAACTGCTAACCGGCATGTACTGTTCATACTGGCAACGTTCACACCGACAACAGCGCCAGTGAGCACATTGGACATACAGAGCAACCGACCGGCGCGCACAGGTGTGAACGCTTGGTTTTCACTGTAGATGGCAACGCGGTAAGAAGATGGTACAGAAGTGAATTTGAGAGTGACAGCAGTGACATTGACGGTACCGGCAGAGACATTGTCATTCACCCCAAAAGCATATCGTTGAAATGCAAAGCCATTATTAATGCCTGTGGTTGTGATACTCGTTGCTGTGAGATTGCCATACGTCCCTGACACTGCTGCAGCAGAACATGTAGCAGCGTTGACACATGGTGAGCTCTTACATGGATCACTCATACATAGAGGGCCAGAAAAGTCACCCATTGGACAGTTGCACGTGTATCCGCCATTAGCATACAGTGGTTGATATGTCACTCCGAGTGCTAGTTTTGGTAATGTCATCGTATCTGAATAGGACAAATCAGGCAGTGTTCCCATCTCCCATGACCATTCCAAATAGACAGCATCAGCCATAGACATCGCATAGCCAATATATGACACTGAGCCATTCGTACGTACAGTGACATAATATTCTGCTGGTGCTGCAACAATACAGTTGGACACAGGAAGATGATTGACACCGGCAATCACACGTGTGACCACTGTACTACACACCGCAGACAGCGTTGTACGATCGAACAGTTTAAGCTCTGCAACAGTCGGATACACATCGTCAACAGTGGTCAACGCAACAGACAGTGTAGTCACGTTCACAGTAGTCGGTGACATCACAACGGGACCAATGGTCACAAGTGTACCAACCAAACCACCGGCAATATTCAAGCTGTGGTTTGTAAACGCCGCTTGACCAACTGTAGACACAGGAACAGTCACACACTGTGCGCCATTCGCACACAGATTGCCACTACATTTGTCAATTAATGACTCGCAGTTCACACCAGACCAACCAGAAGCACACTGGCACACGTAACTGTTCACACCGTTCACACATGTGCCACCATTAGCACATGGTGAGTAGAGTTCACACTTTTTTACACTTTTCGTGCAGTTCACACCTTCATAGCCGAAAGCACACGTACACTGGTAAGTGCTTGCTGTGAGTGTATATGACACAGTGCTGGTGAGTCGACCAGGCGCCACTCGCACATACGGTTCCAGTGCTGTGACTGGAAAACCGTTTCGTAGATAGCCATTGGTATTGTCAACAGTCGCATAGCTGGATGGAATCATTCCTTCATCATTGATAGTGGCGGAAACGTCATAGGCAACATACATAGACGCAGTCGGATTGGCACTGGCAGTACCGTTCACAAAGAACATCGCCCAAATGGTCGTTGGCACACTCACAGTACATGGACCAGTTAATGGCAGATTGACCACCAGGACACTTGAAGAACTGATCGGCACTGGTGTCAATGACGATTGACACAGCAATGTGCCGGGCGCACCGGCAACGTCACTGTACACAGCTCCGCGCACATTCATATTATTGGAACTGGCTCCGGTGACATATATAACAACTGCAGTGAGTGTGGCAGTCGTATAGCCATTGCCTGTGCTCTGTGTGCCGATCGTCCACTGCTGTGCGATAGCGGACATCTTTGGCACAGTGTCCGTTCGAGACGATGACAAACTGCCAACACCACCACTCACAGGGAAAATCGCGCACGAGCCGCCATTGCGGCATGGACTGTTCGCACATGCAATCACGGTCGTACAGTTCACACCACCATAGCCAGCAGCACACGTGCACACATAACTGTTCACACCAGTCACACATGTACCGCCATTGGCACACGGCCTGTGAATACCACAGACATCCACCAAAGATGAGCAGTTGACGCCACGCCAACCAATCGCGCACGCACACTGGTAAGCGCTACTCAGAGTCAATCGGAGGTTATCAGCGCGCGCGTCATTATCGGTTCCGCCGACTTTCACAGCACTCATAGTCACAGTGACAGAACGAGAACCTGATGGTATCACAGCAGAAGAAGAAAATGGTAACCAAACAGTCGTCGCATTTCTCATCGCGACTGTGACTGGTCCAATCGTTAATGTCAGAGTAGTTGCACCTATGCCATTCTTAAACACAGCTGTAATCGTCGTCGCATCTTCCTGAGTCGTATAACCGCCTAACCACGCTGACAGCTCAGTTGTGACTGTGCCTGAATCAATCGCTGCAGTATAGTTCAATAATGAGATGGTCTGTGTAGCTATAGTGTTTCCTGCATTTCTGCCACCCAAAAACACATATTCACCATAGTCACTCATATTGGCAATGGATGAGCCAAACAGCCAATTCGCATCTAAAGAGGTGTTCAAAGCCTGCATTTGACCTGTCCAGCCGATAGGATAGTAAAAACCTGTGCTCTTGTTATAATACACCTGTTCACAGTCTGGATTAACAATCAGATTCAATGCTGAACAGATTCCATTCGCACATGGGTTCAATGCTACACATGCATCATTCATGGCAGTACAGTTCAATCCGCTGTATCCCGGTGAACACAGGCACGAATATCCATTTCCTGCATTAATCGGTGCAAATTTGGCTGAAATGGCAAATTCGAGCACAGTACGTATAGCCGATGACCAATTGGTTGATGACTGCAGTGTATGTATATTCTGTGTGAACAATGATGGTGCATTCGGTGCTGCTGCTATAGTCACACCTGACCGTCTACGCATATTATATGCCAAACCACAATATGTCTCACTTTGTGTTAACACTGTCAGATAATAGTCAGCAGGAGCAGGAAGAAGACAATTGGACAGTGCAACTGTATTCAGACCGGCTACACCCGCTACCACACGAGTGATACATAATAGCGAATAATCCGTCGCTGAATAGATAGAAAGCTTGAAGTTATTGCCAGGAGCGATATCGACTACAGGAAAGATAACAGACATGGAAGTGATATTGACAATGGTATTTCCACTCACACCCACACTGCCAATGGTCACACGATTGCCTAATAGAAGACCATTACAGGCGATATATCGACTAGTTGCCGAAGCATATCCAACTGTATTGGCAATGACTGTGGCACAGGCGCCGTTCTTACATGGACTGGTTGTACATTTGTTCACGAGCAAAGATGTACAGTTAACACCGCCTAATCCCTGTGGACAGTTACAGGTGTATGTTCTGTAGCCTGGTATACAAGTACTTCCGGCTGAACACGGGGACTGTGCAAGACAGAGATCAACTGTAGAAGTACAGTTCACGCCAGTAAAGCCAGAAGCACATTCACATTGAAAAGTGGGTTGATTCAGTGTATAATTAGCAAAACAAGCTAAACCACCAGGAGAGGAAGGAAATGAAGCAGGGGAAGGATTGACAGGAAAGCCACTGTTATATGGCTGAGGAGCAAGAATACAGCCATCGGTAGCTCCATATGGGTCATAGTCAAAAGAAGCTGCAGCGACACCGGCAGGAGCAGTACTGTTCAATATGAACATTAACCACACCGTTGACGGTACAGGAATCGTACACGCCAGTGGTGCAGTCATCCAACCGTTCACGACTGCCACTGGCAGCGGATAACCACTACTGGCTGACTGGCATAAGCGTGTGCCGAGAGTGCCACGATTATCAGTATACACAGCTGCTCGTACAACAGAAGGATGAAGAATCGAATAGATATAGGCTGAGACAGTTGACAGTGTGGCAGTCGTCGCACCTGTACTGTTGCCCTCTATAGTCCATTGTCGACCAAACATATAATCGCGTGAAAGGCCACCAGACCAATTGTACGTCTCTGTCACACCAAAGATGCCTTTGGTTTCAGCTGGGGCACAAACGCCATTATTCTTGCATGGATTGGGGGAGCAAACGTGTTGTGAACAGTTCATTGAAGCGTATGGAGCCGCGCATTTGCAGGTATAAGAAGCAACTGCATTAGTACATGTGCCACCGTTACGACACGGTGAGTTCCAACAGTTGTCAATAAGTGCCGTACAGTTCACACCATTATAGCCAGGTGCACATTTGCATGTGTAACTGTTGACGCCATTGGTACATGTGGCACCATTCTTACACGGTGACTGTGCACAAACATTCACCACACTCGTACAGTTCACACTAGTATAGCCTGATTGACAGTCACATGAATATGAGTCATTCAAGAAAGAGACGGTGTATTGTATATGTGGACCATTGACATTCGAAGAGAGAGCGCTAACTGCATAACTGCCGAGAGTGTTATAATATGGCACATTTGCTGTGAAAACGGGTAGTGGACCGTTGACAGATAGATCACCTTTTGTGAGCTGCTGAGCAACACCTAATGTGGTTAGGGCTGCAGTATAGAAACCCACCCAATAGTACGCGCCTGTTGGCAGGATACAGTTTCCTCTCATTCCAATAGTCATTTCGCCAACCACAGCTGTCGCTAAAGCTGACGTACATAACAGCGCATTTGCTTTTGGACCTGTCTGTTCTGAATAGATGAGTAGATGAAAACGGTTGTTTGTCGGTGAAGGGTCGACACTCATAAAACGAACAGTTACAGCAGTGACATTGACAAATGCACTGCCATATAACATAGCAAATGGTTGACGAAACATCATATACGCATCAGCCACATTGATTGAAAAAGAAGAGAACGATGATGGGACTGGATTGACAATGGCGACAGAATCTTCACCTACAAAAGAACATGTTCCAGCATTACGACATGGACTGAAACGACAAGGAGAAATATTGACACTACAGTTCACGCCACCATATCCAGCAGCACATTTACAGGAATATGTGTCATCAATATAACCATACGAAGCTGTAATGACAGGAGGATATCCATCCAGAGTTATGGTCGGGAATCCGAGCATATTTCTAATGTCTGTAGGTAATGTCTGTCCTGCACGGATATTTTCCACATACGATTGATAGGGTTTATTACCACTGCTGGCGGTATAATAACGCGTGCGTAACCCACTCGTTGTAGAAGTCTCATTGCCGATATAACCGAGCCAAACATATGAAGAAGAATGCACTATACAACCATTCAGTAATGGTAAAGTCAGATTGGAAACAGTCGCATACACCACCTGTGAACGACAGATTAATGGGCCAGGAGTATAGTTCGTACTATTAATATCAGCATATATGACAAACTGAAATGCATTCAATGGATAAGGAGGAACGGTCTTTAACTCGAGTGACATTGTCGTAATATTGACATTTCCACCCTGTGTGCCATTGACCGCCCAACGCCAAATCATCAACGCTGGTCCATAATCATTCGTTGATGCGCTCTTTATCACTCCGACAGGTCCGATGATGCCACTTCCTTCCACTGGCTTCACTATACATGAGCCACCATTAACACATGGTGAAGTCAAACAGGGAGAATAAAGAACGGAACAATTTGAACCTAAATACCCACCATCACATACACAGTTCATACAGTTTGCACATGGCTGCACATTTGCATAGACAGCAAAAGGAGTACGAGCAACCATCACACCCCAATATGAGGCGAGTAAAGGGTAATAACTATGAAAATCCGATGTCGTTGACAATTGATAAGTCGGCCGTGTGGTTGCAGCTGTCAATGATACTGCTGTTGGTGTGCCTGCATTCGGTGAGAAAACCTGCAGTGCAAACCATATCTTCTGTCCTCCTTTCACATTACAGTTATTCACACCAACCTCAGCTAAAACGACTCTATTCCATCCTAACCCACTGATACTTCCATTAATCGCTCCTGTATTGCCACAGATGAGAATGTATGGGAAATCGCCACTATCTTTATAGATCGCCATAGTATAGTTACGATACAATGGGCTCGGATCTAGCTTTGAGAAATGAAGATGGATATCAATCAATGACAGTGTCACATCACTGCCAAGTGTCATTGGAACCTGATATTGCACAAATGTCTGATAACCATGTGCATTCCATGTAACTGGACCTGTGACGGTAGCATTGCCAAAAACTAATGGTGCAGAAGACGAAGAAATACCACATTGACATTGTCCATTCACATCACCTGAGGTCAGCTCACATGTTCCATGTCCGCTGCAGTTGCTTCTTGGACAATTGCCTAATAAAGTGCAGTTCATCCCTTTCCATTCGAGTGGACAGATACACATATATGACAACACTCCATTCACACATGTGCCGCCATTCGCACACGGTGAACTGGCACACATATCGATTACATCGGTACAGTTCACACCACTGTAGCCAGCAGCACATGTGCATGTATAAACGGGCATATTTCGTGTCAAACTCACTGTATATGAGATGGGCGTAGTGTGAATGAATGTACTATCCGATTCAAGATTGATTGGAGTGGGCGCTAGATTGACATTTGTACGACTGGTGAACATGGAGGGATAATTCGCCACCATATTCACAGCGGCAGTCGAGTTCACAGCAAGAGCGATCCAATAGTAGCGTGGAACAGGCAAGATACATACAGAGTTCATCACAACGGTATTGACACCAATAGTCGCAGACATGACATCTGATTGACAAATCAGTTGTCCAGCACGTTGTGTTGGCTGTGTCACAGAGTCAGCATAGAAGAGAATCTTGTAACCAGCCGGTGCTAAATGAAACATCACAGAGATGCTATTGACGGTCGCTGTGTGCTGTGGATAGACATCAGCAGTGCCAAATGAATAGCGATAGGTCGACTGTGTTCTGGCTGGGATGTTTGATAGATAACCTGCCGTCGCAACGCCTACTGAAAGAGATTCTTGTTCTGTCTCACAGGAAGCACCATTCTTACATGATGAACTACTGCATGCATCCACACGAATCGTACAGTTGACACCACTATAGAAAGGAGAACATAAACATTGTGGTGCAGGAGCAGCGAGCGTATAGTTCACTTCCAGTCTGGGTAAAGGAATCACACCCATAGATAATGCACCAGAGAAAGTGACAGGTAAACCCAGCGCAAATGAGCGTGGTAAACGATAAGCAACCTTTTTCAGAATGTCATCACCCATTAAAGCCCATGATGTACCATTATGTGCAAAACCGACCCAGTATTGTGCAGGAACAGACAGTGCACATGTGCCATTGATATATGCTGTGGCTGATGAGCCAGAAGCAGCTGCTGTGAGATAAGAAGTGCATAGTCGCGCGCCTGGCAGACCAGCCGTCTCACTGTATATTCCAACCTGAAAGTTCAACGATGACCCCAACAGACCGCCAAATCGCGCTGAAATGGCAGAGATAAAAACAGTTCCTTTGCTGATCAATACACTCGTTCCTACAGTGCCACTAAGCATCATGGGATAAGCATATGCAGTACTGTCACTCACACCGAGACTCGATGCAGACAGCTGAACAGACAATGTACCAAACACACCTGTGGGTTTCGCACTCACACATGTTGCACCATTCGCACAGAAGGGATATGAATCACATGGATCAATTATCTGAGAGCAATTCTGTCCTGTATAGAAAGGTGAGCAGGTACACATGTAAGGGAGTTGAGAAGGAAGAACGGTATAGGAAATGAGCATATCAGGCGCAGCGGTCGTAAGAACACTACCAGATGCGAGAGTCGAGGGAGGGTTATTCAACCATTGACCATTATATGTCTTAATGACAGTACTGCCTGAGGATGGACACTGTAGAATGAACGCACTGGTCGCATTGACAGTCATAGCAATGAAATAGGAAGCAGGAGCTGAGAGTGTACAGTTGGTGAACACAGCTGTGTTGACACCGGCAGCACCACGTCCAAGCAACGATTGACATAGCAATCTTCCACCATTATATGATACTTCAGCACCGCTATTCTCATAGACTAATACACGATATGCATTCTTTGGTGCAGTGTCGACAGAGTTTATACGGAAAGACACAGTCGTCAAATTGACATTGACAGGAGAGATGTATGTAGCAGTAGAAGCATAATCTGCTAAACCTGTGGGATTGATAGTGTATAAGAAAGCAGGCATGGCATTGACAGTAAGCGAATATTGATTAGCGCTGGAGACTAGTAGTTGGCCAATGGTAAAGCTAGTGTTCAAGAAGAGGTTCGAGCATGTGGCGGCATTCATGCAGGGAGATTGAGAACAAGCCCTCACAGAGCAATTGACGCTAGAAAAACCTGGTCGGCAGGCACAATTATAAGCAGGTGTCACACGAGTGTAATCGACTTTAAACACACCAATATATGTCTCAGGATACGTCGGCTGTGTAGACAGATCAGTGACCGGTGTGTTCAGATACGACACTCCTGCTAGTCTGTGTCCATACGAATTCCATTGTGGGTTATTATAAGCCACACGCAGATTCGTTGTACCATCCACTGCTAGACCGATCCAATAATAACCAGGCACTGCAACTGTACAGTTTCTATTGGACATATCCACAGTGACAGTGCCACTGGCAGCAGAAGCGATCACAGATGAACAAACCAATGAACCTGCACGCGGTGTACCCATAGCAGCATATGATGACGAATCCTCATAAATCAATATTCGATATGCATTTGTGCCAGTAGCAACGATAAATGACACTTTATTGAGATTGACAAGAGAGGGTGACAACGAAGGTGAACTGTCAAAATAGTAACGATAAAATGCTAATGATTGTGTAAAAGCAAATGACACCACTGAGACTGATAAAGTGAGATAACTCCCACTGCTCGGGCCGTTGATACACGTACCGCCATTGGCACATGGACTGGCAATTGCACATAAATTCACAAAAGATGTACAGTTGACGCCACTATAAGCAGGTACACAAGCACAAGAAAAGGCTGGTTTTGCAAGTGTATAGTTGACAGCGAACAATGGCTTGGGTACATCAGTAGCTGGAAGTGCACCGAGTACAGTGTTTGGAATTCCATATTTGAAATTTCCGGGTGTATTATACACATATATCGGTGTGAAAACATCCGAATCAACCATTTGTTGCCAGCTCGACGCATTGTGCATCACACCAATCCAATATGTCTTTGGCACTGGCAATGTGCATGTACCATTCATTAACGCTGGAATAGGACTATAGGTAGCAGAAGCAAAAGTGAAGAAAGTAGTACACAGACGGTTGGTTGGTATGCCAGCAACATCACTATAGATTCCGAGCTGAAAATGCACATTATTACCAGTAAAAGTATGAATGACCAGTGTGATCGCTGACAGTGTGGCATGGTTGTCACCCATGATGCCACTCACGTCACTGCTGCCAAAGGACATTGGGGAGAGCCAGACGGCAGCAGAATACATAGTCAATGGAGAAGGTGAACTGATAGACAGTGTGCCAAACACACCACTGCGTGCAGCATAGTGACATCGACCACCATTAGCACATGGCTTGTCATCACAACGGTTGATGGGAATAGCGCATGTAGGACCTGTATAGAAAGATGAGCATGTACACTGAGAGACAGGTGCATTGACAGTATACAGCGCAGACAGACGAATCTCATTAGACATGGCCGGTAGATATGCATTGAGAGAAAGATCCTGCTCAAATGGCATAGTAGCTGAAGGAGGCTGACCCGGTAACCAAACAGTGAGCACGCTATCAGCAACTGCATTGGTTTGACCAAAATAGAAGAAAGTGGGCACAGGTGAAACAGTCGTGTTCACCTGTACCCCAATGAAATATGCCGTTTCATCACTGCGTACAGTGAGTCTACATGTCCCCTCCATCTGTACAATCTGATCTCCGATACCATCGGCATATCCAATCTTTGACTGACACATTAATTGTTCGGGTCCATTTCCTGTACTGTCGGCATAGATCGCCATACGGAATGCATTCTGAGGAAATGGTGGAATAGGAGCAGCAAAATAGATAGACAGAGCATAGACAGTCACTGTACCTGTATAGGTCGGTGTTGGTGTGATCACAGCACGTTGTAAATAGAAAGTGCTATCTAATTCTGCAGATCCGGTCACTGGCCGATCAGTGCCGAAAACAGTGAGTGAAGAAGGAGCAGAACATGTGCCCTGTTGATTATTGGTACATGTGTCTGATGTACAGGCAGAAAGAAACTGTGAACAGTTCACACCTGTATTGCCGCCCAAACACTGACATACGAATGAGTTGATTCCGTCAATACACACTCCACCATTCGCACATGGCGACTGCGCGCAATCATCAATGTTAACGGTGCAGTTCAAACCACTGTAGCCAACGGCACACGAGCAGCCATACAGTAAACCAGTGTTGACAATGGTATAGTTTGCCCAGATCATCGGCACAGTTGCAGTGTTTCCTGCATTGACAGATGCATTCAGCACAGTCGGCATATTGATATATGTATATGTCCATGGGTTGATGAAAGTGCTAGTAGTATATGCTCCTATAGAATATCTCATAGTAAAAGTGCTCGTTGCATTATGTACTAACACCATCCAATATGTGTCCGGTACAGTTAATATACATCCTCCTTTGATCACTACTGTATTTGTGCCCGCTTTGGCATTCCCTATCACAGAAGCACATATACGACTAGTAGGGTGCATACCATTGTTATCAGCAAAAATAGCAATCTGATAGCCATTACGAGGAAAAACATCAACACCTGTTAATGGAAGAGAAAAAGAAGTGACATTCACATAGCCAGTAGGAAGTGTGCCGATACCAAAACCAGCACGAAAACCATACAGTTGACGAACATTGTTATAGGTCAAATCAGCAGTATAATATGGACCCCATGGACGGATTGACACTAACGACCACAGTGTACAGTTACCACCATTGGCACATGGCGATGACGCACACGGATGACTGGACACTGTACAGTTCACACCAACCCAATAGACAGCACATGTACACATATATGTGTTCACAGCGTTCACACATGTACCGCCATTGGCACACGGTGAATTCCAACAGTTGTTAATAACAGCAGTACAGTTCACACCATTAAAGCCAGCGCGACAATCACATGTAGCAGCATTGCCAAGAAGTGTATAATTTGCCATAAACAAGAAAGGAACCTGTGAGAAAGAGGGTGTAGCAACGCCATTATATGGCAGACCGCTTCTTGGCATAGTGGAAAAATAGAGTGTCCCACTATATGTCGCTATATTCGGGTCATCTCTCCCTTGTTTCATGGTCGTGCCTGTACTATTCAAAATCACTGCAATATAATAATAACCAGGCACTGTTAATATACAATCAGAACTACCTGCAGCACGCGCACTTCGCACAGGTAAACTGAAAACGCCATTCGTAGTCGTGGTAATCGTACTGTTACAGACGAGATTTGTCACAGTATACCCATTTGCAGCAACAGCATATATCCCCATCTGTGTGGCGCGATTGCCATTTGCGTTATTAATCCACACAGAAACCTGTGTGATATTAGCAGACGTCATGGTTGATAGATCACTGCCAAACAGATAACGGGTGAAAACGAGATGTGTGGTTGGAGCTGACATAGACGTCGCTAATGGAGCGAATGTGCCGACTGTGCCATCAGATCCAGCTAAATATGCACTGCATGTGCCTGCGTTCTTACAAGGGGAGATTGCACAAGGAGAAATTGATGTCGTGCAATTGACGCCTGCATATAAAGCGGTACAGCGACACGTATATGAGTTCACACCGTTCATACATATCGCACCATTCTTACACGGTGATTGTGCACAAACATCGATCACACTCGTACAATTCACACCAGTGTAGCCAGGTAAACATTTACATGTATAGGCAGAAGAAGTGAGGTTATATGAGACAATGAAAAGAAGCTCAGAAGAAGCGGTGCCCATTGAACCGCCTGATAACACTGATAGAAATCCACTCGCAAATGATCGTACGAGTGAATATCTTGGTACACTCTTGGCTGAATTGGCATTAATCTGAAAATTCGATGCATTATGCATGATCGCGATCCAAAAGACACCGGGTAGTGTAACTGGGCATGCACTAGTCATAGGCGCATTATATACCCCATTCGTAGAGCAGGGAATGGGGTTAGTTTGACACAGCAGTGTATTCGGCACACTATTAACATCAGAATAGACTGCAATGACTAAACTCTGTGGTGCATTTATAATGCTGCCAACTTTCACACCAACAGAAGTTAATGTTGCAGCAGCAGTGCCCATAGTGTCAACGCCTAAGCTCATAGGAGACGCCCATAGACTATTGGTATTGATCTGTACTGCTGTAGGTGTGGTCGTGGTCAGTGTACCGAATGTACCGGTCGATGAAGGATTCATACATGTGCTTCCACTACCACAGGGTGATTGATCACAAGCATTCACTGGTACAGAACAGTTCCAATTCTTCCATCCACTTCTACAAGCACATGTGACTGCCGGATGTGTCAATGTGTAATTCACTGTGAAGAGTGGTGTTGCACTCGGTGCAAAGGCATATGCGCCACCCACATTCGCAGGTATCCCTGTAGTCCATGAACCACTAGCAAACATATAATTCGGTGATTGTATAGCGAAATCCCCATACAGTTGATAAGTCGACACATTATGCTGAATGCCGATCCAATACACAGCAGGGACAGGTAACACACAATTGCCAACGATCGGTGAAGGAATGATGGATTGTGCTATACTGAGAGTAATAGACGTGCTGCATAGTTTTGTGCTCGGAGCGCCATTGTTATCACGATAGATTCCGATCATATGAGCAGCGACTGGACTTGAAGCAACAAAACCGGTACGAATAGTAATCATAGAGATAGTAGCAGAAGAAGGACTCATACTGCTCACACTACCAAACTGCATACGATATAAGTAAATAGCACCACTACCCACACCAATATATGAAGCACTCGCTGCTGTCATTGTACCAAAGAAGCTTTCAGGCAACACTGCACTACAATTGCCGTTATTTGCACACGGACTCGATGTTTCACACATATTATATGGCGATGAACAATCATTCCCTGACCATAAAGAAGAGCATGTACATGTATATGTTGGATCGACTAATGTATAGGAGAAAGAGAGACCTGGGCCACCTGTAGGCGCACGATTGACAGTGGCTGTACCTAACGCAGGAGCAGTGATATCTCCATATGTGCGTGACATGACTTCTACATAGTTATACCCATTTCCTGCTGCCGATGTCCACACTTGAAAACCTGTTGCTGTATTTGCTGCTTGTACACCCAACCAATACACTGCAGGTACTGAGAGTGTACAGTTCCCATTGATTGGCTGACTAATGAGTGCATTCGATTGCATTAGACGAGGAGTCGATTGACAGAGAATCTCACCCGGAAATCCATTCATATCAGCATAGATCATCAGACGTGCAGGCTGACCCGCAGGGTAGACAGTCGCTGTTTTGAACATCAATGTATTGATAGTGACACGACGATTAGATAGAGCAGAGTTCATGAAGAAAGGAACCTGTGCAATATATAAACGTTGCTGAAGACCCTGTACAACACCACTGCTGTTCAAGAAATTGCCTGTAGCAGCCAATGGCGCACATGTACCATTGCCTGCGCATGAGCCAGTCGTGCACACATTCACCTGTGACGTACAGTTCACGCCTGTGAACGCTGGATTGCACTTGCACACGTAGCTGTTCAGCCCAGTCACGCATGTACCGCCATTGGCACACGGACTGGCATATGCACAAACATTGACCAATTGCGTACAATTCACGCCTTCATAGCCACTCATACATGCACATGCATATGCATTTGATGACACATTATAGTTGAAAGTGATTAATGGCAATGCTGAAGCAGTCGGTGTTCCGCATGAAATCGATGATGGAAGTCCTTCTGTATAGACCATAGAAACCGCACATGCATAGGTCGCTGCACTGACTGACGCTTCAGCAGTCACTATCCAATTCATAGAGAGATCATGTAAGAAACCAATCCAATAGTTGGCTGGTGAAGGTAAGATACATGGAGGACCATTCATGACTAATGTTGCAACGACTAATGGAGCTACAGAACGAACGCGTGTTTGACACAGTAAATCACCAGGCACAAACAGGCCACTACTCCGATCGAACTGATCAGCATATATACCAACCAACATATTCGTAGGAACCATTTGAAAAGAAGATTGAAAAGATAATCCGGTCACAGTGACATTACTCGCACCATACACAAAGAAAGGAACACGAAAACTGTTCGCCATTGCCAGTGTGAGTGTGACGGTCGTAGAAGAAACTGGCGTTAGTGTGCCTGCTGTGCCGCTTGTTGCTTTTGCACTCGTACACGTAGCACCGTTACCGCATGGCTTGAGAAAAACACAAACATCAGTGGATAGTGAACAGTTCACTCCAAAAAAAGTAGCAGCACATTTACACACGTAACTGGCAAGACCATTCACACATGTAGCGCCATTGGCACACGGACTGTTCCAACAGTTGTCAATGACTGCCGTGCAGTTTGCACCATTATAGCCAGCGCGGCAGTTACACATAGCAGAAGGTGCTAAAAGTGTATAGTTTGCTTGAAAAAGCACAGGATTAATGCCAAAACTGACAGTCTGACTGATTAAACGAGGTAATCCTCTGCCAGTCCACGTGTGTCCGGTATAACCGCTATATGTCCGCCATGTCGGATCATTCACAGTATTTGCCTGTGCGACATTCAAACTCCCTGTCGCATTCGAAATCAAAATAAAATAATAATCAACAGGAACAGGAAGTATACACGCACCGCCATTCACACCATACAGTGGGAAACGCCATTTGCCACCACCTTTCACAGTGACAATACTGGTATTACACAGTAAGTTGTTGGCTGTTTGACCACTAGGACCACTAGCAGAAACCACACCCATTTGAATAGAAACAGGGCCACCTGATGGTGTCGACCATAGATAAACGCCCAATGCTGTCAGATTAGCCGATGTTGGGGTTGACAATGACGCACCGACAAGAAAACGAGAAACCACCTGATGAGGGCCCAATCCTGTAGCTGTTTCAAGAGATGGGGTAAATGTACCAACTAAATCTTCCTTTGGCGCAGGAATGCATGAGCCTGCATTCTTACAGGGAGAAGAGAGACAGGGAGATTGGTTAATCGTACAGTTCACACCACTGATATACGGTCCACACTGACACACATAAGTGTTCAGTCCATTCATACATGTACCGCCATTACGACATGGTGAATTCCAACAATTGTCAATAAGTGATGTACAATTCACACCGGAATAACCACGTGCACATTTACATTCAGCAGAAGGTGTTAAGAGTGTATAGTTCAACACGAACATAAGAGGAGTAGAGGACATAGGGAGAGAGGGTGGTCCATTGAACGGCAGAGCGCCTGAAAAAGCTGTGAGTGTATTTCCACCATACATCATCCATTGTGGATCATTATTTGCATTTGCAATCCTGACAACCACATTCTTCGAACTGTCACCAAACTGTATAGCAAGATAATAATAGCCTGGCAATGTCAATAGACACGACTGTGCGCTATTGCTACGAGAGAATAGTGGAAGACGGTTAATACCAACAGCACTCAGAGGAGCCGATGTGTTACAGAGAAGAGGACCAGGAGAGCCAGGAGTAGATGTGGTCTAGAAAAAAACAAACAGAAAGAGAACAAGCACGCATAGCAGCAGACAAAACATCAAACCAGAGATGCAAAAACGATGTATGTGCGAGTCTATCTGTCTATGTCTGTGTTCTCTTCTTCGCTTTTGCTTACCCCATAAATTCCCATCTGAAATCTTTTCGGTGCATCCTGTGACAAGATTTGTACAGCCATATGTGTGACATTAACAGTGGTCACTGCTGATGATAATGTGCTTCCTAACAAATATCGCCATTCACTTATATGTGTGGTCAGTGTCATGGTCTGAGAATATAATGGTGTGAATGTCCCTTCAGAATCAATCATTGGAGCAAATAGACACGTTCCTCCATTGTCGCATGGAGATGGGGAACAAATGGATTGTGTGCAGTTCACGCCGCTGTAGCCACTGGCGCATCGGCACACGTAACTGTTAATGCCATTCACACATGTACCGCCATTCTTACACGGTGTGGCGGCAGCACACACATTAATCACACCGGTGCAGTTCACACCTTGATAGCCAGCAGCACATGTACAAAAGTACGTGTTCACGGCATTGGTACAGGTGCCGCTATTCGCACACGGTGACGACCAACAGTTGTCAATCACAGCCGTACAGTTTGCACCATTATACCCAGCGCGGCAGTTACACATAGCAGAAGGTGCTAAAAGTGTATAGTTTGCTTGAAAAAGCACAGGATTCACACCAAAAGTGGCAGTTTGACTGATGATTCTAGCTAATCCGCCATTCCACGACTGTGAACGAAGAGCGCTGTATGTCCGCCATGTTGGGTCATTCGCAGTATTCGCTTGTGCGAGATTCAAATTCCCTGTAGCGTTGGACAGAAGAACAAAATAATAATCAACAGGAACAGGAAGTATACATGCACCACCATTCACACCATATAATGGGAAACGGAACTTTCCACCACCCTGTACAGTGACAATACTGGTATTACACAGTAAGTTCGCCGCTGTCTGACCAGCGCTGCCGGCAGCAGATACCACGCCCATTTGTATAGAAACAGGCAGACCGGACTGTGTTGACCAGACAGAAATGCCCATTACAGTGAGATGAGCGAGAGTTGGTGTAGAGAGTGACGCACCAACAAGAAAACGAGAAACGATCTGATGAGGGCCAAGACCTGAACCTGTTTCAGCAAATGGAGTGAATGTGCCGACCAGACCTTCCTTAGTGTCATTCACACATGTACCGCCGTTCTTACATGGTGAACTGGCACAGATGTTAATGACGTCGGTACAGTTCACACCAGTGAATCCAGCAGCACACGTACAAATTGCAGCAGGTGCATAGAGAGTATAATTATATTGAAAAAGGGTTCCAAAAGAATTGACGGCTGGGCCATATCCGCCTGTGAGTGTGGCAGGGAAACCGGCTGAGAAAGAGCGAGTGAGTGTGTATAGCTGGGTCGAGCCTGTACCATCTACAGTCATACTATACGAACTTGTATGATCATGTATAAGACCGGTCCAATAAGCATTTGGCACTGTGAGAACACATGGAGCGGTGAAAGAAACTGTGAACGGTGCCATAGTCACAGTGTTTGCAGTAGCGCCAGTAGTACACAACAGTGCACCCGGACTGCCGGCAATATCACTGTATATACCAATGGAAAAATTGGCTCTTATTCCACCCGGTCTAAAAGTGACTGCATAGAGTGTAATCGTAGTTGGAACGACACTATTGATAGTGTGTACAGAGCGAAAAGCCCAAATAGCATTAGTATTAATCCCCATGTAGGTAGGGGAGACAGCTGTCACTGTACCAAGAAATCCAGCTAATGGAGAAGGACCACACGACCCTGAATTTCTGCATGGATTCATGCTGCAATCATTCAGATTCGTTGCACATTGCGCACCTGAGAATCCAACAGGACATGCACAGGATGGTGTGGCAGCCAGCAGCTGATAGTTGACAGTATACATAATCGCACCACCTGTATCCATAGTCGACACATAGGGAGTAACTGATGCTGGTGGATTCAAACTAAAACTGCCTGCTGTTTTGAACTGATACACTGTCTGTGCATTATCAGCACGAACATAGAAGTTACTCGGTGCATTATTAAATAATGCAATCCATATAGACGGTTCATAGGTAAAAGTACATGAATTCATATTGAGTGAGAGAGAAGATGCAGCGACAGCAGGAACAGTATATGATTGACACAGAAGTGCATTGGTAGTGACGGAATACAGTGCGATACGACAACTGGAAGAAGAATCGACATTCGTAGAAGTCCAGAAATTGACTGCAGTAATACTGACCTGCATACCTGGATAGGCTTTACTATCAGCATTCAGTGCGAATTTCATCCCATACATTATCGAACGAACATCAAAATAGGTTGTGCTGCCTGTGAAGGTTGACGCTGATCCAGCTAGATTTGACAAGGAACAGGTACCACCATTGCTGCATGGTGTCTGATCACACGGTGTTCCTGCTGAGTGTGCATAATTCACGGTCATTAACAACAACAGTATAGTAGACATGAAAATTTGCAGCCATGTTCCTGTTCTTTTCACACTCATTCTATCCCTTTTTCCTCCTATTCTGTGATCATACTGTTGATTCTTTCTCATTCTATCTGTGTGCTGTATGTGACACTCTTCATCATCAGCAGCAGAGTGACGACGACAGAGTGATTCACTCATATTGGAGAGACGAAGAAATCGACGATTTTCTCAGATGAGTTCACGAAGAAAAAGAGAAAAAGAGAGAGAAGACGACGACGAAGATAGCAGAGAAAGAACAGAAAGAAAAAAGAGTGAAACTAACCAGGATCAGAGAAAGAACAGAGAGAAGATGACATAGCGGCGGCAGAGGGAAAGAAGAAGAGAGAAAGAAAAAAACAGACAAGAAGATGACAAGAGATATGAAATATGAAAAGATGAAAAGAGGAGAAACAACAAAAAAGAGACAACCATAAGATGAAAATCTATCAAAGAAAAGAAAAACCGAGGAAATCTGGCCAAAAACACACGAACACGAAACAGGAATTGTGAGCATAATTCTCAGCAAAAACAGAGCACAGACAGTGACACAATGATGAAAAAAGCTGCAAAGGTGAAAAGCAAATAGGGTAGTCCAATCAATCAACAAAAAAAAGAAAGAAAGAGAGAGAGAGAGAAAATCGAAAAACGAGAAGAAACATCACAGCAGAACAGAGAAAAGAGAACATCGTATGAGTTACATTTCCCCCATGGCATACATTCTGATAACGCAGAAAGATACAGAGAGATAGAGAGAGACAGAAAAAAGGCACGAAGAGAAGAGCTCACAGTTCAACAGATCACACGAAGTTCAAATCCACAAATCCAACACACACACACCACAAGAGAAACACCACAATGAAGAAAATGAAAACATTTGGATGAATGATGAAAAAAAAAAAGATACAGCAGAAAGAGGTAGAAGACACGGAAAGCCAGCGGAAAACAACGCGGTAACAGGAAGCTGTGAAGGTTGACAAGAAAGGTGAAAATCACATAGTCACAAAGCGAACAGAGAACATATAGCAGCACATGATTCATTAGTATGCAAACAAACATATTTTAGGTCCAAATGGATGAAAAGGGCAGAAAATGATCGCAAAAATGCAAGAAAGACGATCTTGGCAGAAGAACCGAAAAGTTCAATTCACGAAGGAAATCAAGATCATGGACGCGTCTCAAAATGAGAAGAGAACGATGGCTCACTTTCGTGTTTTTTCGTTTCCATTCACCATTTTACTCTCTTTTACTTGCTTGTTTCTTGTTTTCGTGACTCGCTTGCGACCAAATCATTGGTCGGCCACTGCTGTTGGTTCAACAGCAACTTGTCCCGTGTTTTGAATTTTTTCAACAGTTGTTGTCTTTGTACAGTTCATTTCTTTGGAAATCAGTTTTTGTATTTGATTCATTTTTTCTCTTTTTGCATTGATTTGTCATTCATTCATTGTGGATTTGCCTAGGATGGATTCATCCAACGGCTCTTCAACCGTCCTTTCCTCTGCTCCTCTGTCCCTTTCTCTGTCCTCTCCCTCTCCTTCCTCTTTGGTCACACCAATGTCGTCCCCTCCGATGACCCCTTCTGTGACACAGAAAAATACGATTATGGTGAATGGTAATGAAAAATTTTCGCCCTCGCACAGCTCGGGCATGACAGAGAGAGAACAGACAGAGGAAAAACTAATGACAGAGGCACACACTCCTCTCTCCCTCTCTCACTCACTCACTTCTGCCTCTGCTCTCCCCTCTGTTTCACCTTCCTCTTCTGACTCTCAGAACACAGATTTACATGAGGAGAGTCATGTCAGCAGTGAGAAACATCATCAGTTGCTCGCTCGCTCCGCTCGCGAAACTCATCCCGTTGACACCTCAGCCACCGTTCCTATTCATATGAAAGATCAAATGAGTGACGTATCACGTACATATAATGGATTAGTAGGAAAGGAGTCAGAGAAACGCTCTACACTGAATGATGGTAATCAAAAAATCGCTGCTCGCTGCGCTCGCAATCAAACATACAACGATCAACCGAACGAGCACATTCGTTCCTCTGATCCTCAATTCACCCTGACTCATTCACCTGTCTCTGTCCTCTCTTCTTTTCCTCCTCCTCAGACTATTCCTCCTGTATCCACTTCACCCATTTCTGAGAGGAAACAGCACAATTTTCACGCTCGCTTCGCTCGCGATGCACAGTCACATCAAAGCACACAAGAGCAGTCACATCACATCCATACACAGCAACAACAGTCAGTGACAGTGACAGTGACATCAGCACAGCATCAGCAGACAGTCAATACAGTCAATGGGAATGAAGAAAATTTACATACTGAACAGGTGAAATCGTCCAATTTTTCTGCTCGCTCCTTATTACCATTCGGAGCTCGCATGGATAGCACATTATTGCAGGAAAAGGAGATGGCGGCGGTCAAACAGTCGATGGTGCATGACAGTCAACAGAAAGCGGTTACAATACATCCGAATGAAGAAAATGTACATAATGGAGTAGTGAATTCGTCAAAATTTTCTCCTCGCTGCTCGTCGTCACTCGCAGCTCGGTGCAGCAAGCACAGCATGGAGCAGTCACAGACAGCGGCGGTCGGCGATTATACTACAGATCTTACGGTGTTACAAAACAATATGGAAAGCAACAGTATGATGGATTTCGATCAAAATACAGCACAGAATCGTGAAAATTCGCTCGCTCGCTGCGCTCGCGAAACAAATACACAACAGCAACAAAACACACAGCAACAGGCCGCAATCACGCTCGCTGGCTTAGCACAGTCAACAACCACCCCTTCTCAGCCGACACAGCAAATTTCTTCCATTTCTTCTCAAAATCTCTCCGATTTTTCTGCTCGCTGCTCACACGCAGCTCGCATCAACCCTTTACCATTTAACAATAGTGACAAGCAAATACAGTATTCATTACAACAATCACAGCAACAACAGCAGCAACAGCAACAGCAACAACAGCAAAGCATGCAAGTAGATATAGAAAATAAAAGTCAAAAACAAAATAAAAATCAAACACAACAACAACAACAACAACAACAACAACAACATCAACAACAACAACAACAAATAGTCAAGGCTGTTATTGTGAATTCTTGTAGCTTTTCACGATATAAAGAAGGAGCGACGGTCAGCACACTTCCACATTCTGCTCAGCACAACTCTCAGCTGGATGGACCTCACAGTACGTCACTCACTCAGCCGATCAACACACACAAACGCAAGGAATGTACCAATGATGTCCTTGCTTCTTCTGCTCTTTGTTCTCACGTCACTCCTTCTGCCTCTGACCCTGTTTCTGCTTCCTCTGCCCCTCTTGTTTCTTCTGTTTTCCCTTTCTCTGCTTCTTCTTCTGCCTCGTCTTCTTCCTTTCCTTTTTCTTCTTCTTCTGTTTCCTCTCGTCCGCACAAAAGAGTCAAAACAGAGGCGGATGTGGCAGAGATGAAAGAGGCAATGGTGAAAGAGCACACAATGGTCATCCAGGGTAGGAAGGAAGACATGCAGGAGAGGAAAGCAAGCGATGAGAAAGAGAATGAACACGACAGCAGCATGATGCAGACTGCTTCTGCTGCTCTATTTTCTAACGATCACCTACTGTCTTTGCCTACGTCTGCCACCTCTTCTGTTCCTTCTTTCCCTTCACTGTCACGCCCATCCTATGCACAGATTGCCTCTTCGACTCGTCCCATTCGTCCGTCTGTTCGACCTGTGGCGTCTCCATCGACCGTCGCTCCTTCTTTTGTCGTGAACTTAACCAATGTAAAGCTCTCACCGAGAGAGATCAAATTACTGCAAATCAACCATAAAATCACAGAATCGTCTATATTTGTGAGAGGTTTACTGATTCGAGAAATCAATGCAAGCATGAATAAAGAATTAGACTCAGCACCTGCAGTCGTGTCGACTGCGTCAGTGTTTGTACCTGAAGATTACTGTATGAAAGTTCGTTTGATGAAAGCAAAAGACATGTCACAAATGCTACGAGTACACTGTCAATTCCTTCCCTCACCTTCAGCTGCTGAAGTGAGCAGAGAGTTTCGTGTTGGGTTAGAGAAGGCACATGTGAAGGTGACAGAAGATTATGAGCAAATGTTCTCTTATGCGATCACACATCTTCAATCGGAAAACAGTGATCCTTATAAAGGACAGGAGTTAGTGAGTATGGTGGAACGGCATGTTCCTTCAGCAGTTGGCAATTGTGTAATGCATAGAAATGCATATCAGGTGTGGCAAAAGGAGTTATTTGTCACCTGTTCTCGCTCTGATGCTCCTCGATTATTTCAGTTTGCGAGTGACACCAATGAGTTATTGCGTGCGAACCGTTGGAATGAATGGCAAATTAAGATGCGCATTCCGAATGAACATTTATGCTGCACCAATTGCTGGACAGCCGACTCTCATCATCGATCGAACTGCACCAAAGCAGCAGTATGTGGTCAATGTGGTCAACCAGGCAAACATGGAGGTGTTGGTCAGAAGTGTGTACAAAAGCCTAAATGTGTCATGTGCAGTACGTCAGGACACGCTTCTATGGGATGTAACAAATTCTTCAAAGCGAAATGGGAGATCGTGACTGCACCTCCTGCACCTACACGCGCTGCTCGTCGTCTCTCTTCGCTTCCTTCCCGCCCTGCTTTGCCTTCCTTGCCTGCTCCTCGTCCTCTCGCCCCTCATGCAGTGACTTCTTCCACAGTTAATAATAAACAAGCAAATCAGTCAGACAAGCAGATATTAAAACGAACACAGCAGAATACAACAGCAGCACAACAGAGTGATGTTATCAAGCAAGTGATTGTTTCTTCGAGTAGCACTGATAAAAGCACACAGCCTGCGACATCTTCACCTCCTTCTCATCCAACCGCTTCACATATTATGGGTATTCCTGCTCATCGCACAGAGTTTGATTATTTTTCTGATTTGCTACCGGTGGATGAGATTCCAGTGATTGATGATGAATATAACCGTGATGCTGAGATGAAAGATGAAAAGGAGAATGAAACAGTTCATCGTCCCGCAGTATTACCAGTAGTTAGCGAAAGCAAATCGTCAGAGTTATCATCTAAAGCAATTGCAGAGCCATTGTACAATGTCAGCGCTCAACGCGCTGCTCCTCCACCACCCTCTCAGACTGTTGCTAGCCAAAAGAAAAACAAACGTCGTCGCTCTGTTTCTGCAAAGCAACAGCAACAGTCAAACACTGCTGCTGCGGTCTCATGCGACCGCTCTCCTCCTTCTGCAGCTCCTGCACCTTCCATCTCTGCTCCTGCTACATCATCCTCTTCCGGCACTATCTGTGCTACAACAGAGAGTTCGACCATTGAGGTTCTGCGTGCTGAGTTGAGTCACTCCCGGCTACGAGAGTAAGAGTTAACGCTTCGTTTGGATCGTATGCAGAAGCAATTGGATCAGCTTTTGGGTATGTTAGCGATGTTTATGGGTGCGAATACAGCTGCAAGCACATCTGCACCACCGTTACCCACTCCGTTCGCAACTGCTACACAACAACAGTACACGAGTTTGCCTGCTCCTATTCTTGGCAGTGCATAGACATTATATTAGCAGCATTATTTCTGTGCTGCTTGCTACCATTCTCATACATGATACTACATTGTTAGCTAATCTGTACAGTTGCTCAGTACAGATTTCTACCACCTTCTCTCAATATATTGGAACATTTTCTTTGTTTTTATTTCTTTCTCTTCCCTGTTCCTTGCTATATTCTTCCCGTTCTTCTTTCTCTTCTTCGCTAGTTGCTTGTGACGTGTTGTCATGTCGCAAGGACAAGCTGTATATTTTGGATTCTTTTATATCAACGGCTGGTTGGCGAGACGATTCTCGCTCACTGAACAATCCTCTAGTGAAGAAGAGAAGGAGGTTCGGGGTGAATTATGGTACGGAATGGGACTGTTTTTCTTTTTTCTTTCTCCCTGTGCCACCCTGTGGTCCTTCTTCTGCTTCTTCTTTCAATCTCTGTTTTCTTCTTCTCTTTTCTTCCTTTCTCTCCAATATGTTGACGGATGGTGGTAGAATATGTGAGCATATTTGGCATTTGGTATTGTGCCACTGTATACTAGTATTGGAACTACTTTTACTCTTATCTGTCTATCAAGACATACACAGGGACAATGACCCAGTGTATGATTAATGACATCTCAAGTGATGTTCTGTAATATCAATGGTCTCTATTCTCATCACGCTCTTCTGTGTGATCTCTTAGCACAAACGTGTCCAGCGGTGATGGCAGTCGCTGAGACACATATTCACCGAGATAATCACCGTGATAATCATTCTCCACTACACTCACGTCGACGACACCGTAGCAGAAGTGCAGTAGATGATGAACAAGCCATGAAGCGATGGCAGATACAGGATTATGAAATGGTGCGTGTGCCTTCTCCTGCTGCTGTGTGTGAAGGCAATGGCGGTCTCGCGTTCTATATTCGTAACGGTGTCTCTTGTCGCTTATTGACTGCACCTGCTTTCCTTCCTCCATCCATTGATACCGTCACACAGATCGCGTGGGTGGAGGTCTGCTTACCAACCAGAGCTTTGATCGGCGTATGTTATCTGCATCCGAATGCGACGGCAGCTGATCTGGATCAGGTGTTGCAGTCGTGCAGTGCGATACAGCTGTCTTTTCCTTCTGTTCCTACATTGTTGCTGGGTGATTTCAATGCGCAGCACCCATCATGGGGTAGTGATCTAGTCAAGGGACATGGAGCATGGGTCAACAGTCACCTGTTGAGTGGCGCGAATGGAACCGGACTGGCTTGGGACTGCATGAACATGCGTTTTGCGGGCTCTGCACGGAAGTTTACCCACAATGTCAGTGAATGGCAGGTGGGCTCTATCATCGATCTCGCTCTCTCTCCTTCTGCTTCTTTCGTCTGTGATATGGTCATTGATGAGCTGAACTACTCTGTCGGCAGTGATCACAGTGTGTTAGCGTTGAGCTGTCATACAGACACAGATGACAGTGTGAACATGACTGATGACCATGATGTGGACAGAGCAAGTGTGACCAAACGAATGCAGTGGAACTTCCCAAAGGCAAAGAACAACAGTAAAGCTGAAAGGAAACGTGTGAAGAAAAGCTTCGAAGTGTATGCGTCAACGGTTGACACCATGATAGAGCAGCAAGCAGCTGCGGTGCTCAGTGGACAGATGCGATTGGACAGTCCTCCAATTATCGATCGGTGTTTAGATGACATCCGTACAGCTGTGATCGCTGCTGCCGATTGTGTTTATGGTCGCCGTTGTTCATCGACTTCTTCGCAGCGTAGGGACTGGTGGCTTTGTAATACAGAGGTGCGGCAGGCAAAAGCAAAGGTGAATGAAACGCTGCGACAATGGAAGCTGAATCCAACAGAAGCGACTCGCATTGCGCGGAACAGTGCTCGTCGTGACTATCGTCACACTGTCAGCAGAGTGAAATCTGGCGGATGGCGTGACTTCACCTCACAGATCGAAGATGAACACAAGCATGTGGTGTGGAACATATGGAAACGCTCACAAGGTGCAACTTCGCAAGCTGCTTTACACCATGTGGCTGATAGCAGTGGTGTTCTTCCCGTCAATGCCACACAGGCACTGAACAATCTCATGGCACATTACTCAGCCACTTCCAGCAACGACTCAATATATACAGATGCTCACACCGAGCAACGTGTGGCTTCTCTCCTCTGCACCGATCCTTCGAACATCACGTATCCAAGCAGACAACAGGATGAAAGTGATGATGCAGTATGGACAACCGAAGAAGTGCGCAAGGCGTGTCAGCATGTGAATGTCACCAAGGCGTTCGCTGGAGATGGCATTCACCCCATGTTGATCAAACATGCAGGTGACATGATGTATCAGCTGCTCACACAGTTGCTGAACAGTGTATGGAGCACGTCGTATGTGCCTGCTGAATGGAAGCAAGCAGACATCTGCAGCTTGTTCAAGAAAGGTGCAAAGACAGATCCCAACAACTACAGGCCTATCAGTCTGACCTCAGTGCTTGGTCGGATCATGGAGCGTCTGGTGCTCAAACGTCTTATGCCTTGCATCGACACCTGCTTCTCTCGTTTTCAGTTCGGATTTCGTCACGGTCGGTGTACGCTGGATAACCTAGCCGTGATCCAGCAACGCATATACAAAGCGTTGCACAGCAAAGGATGCTCACAGTTTCCGGTTGCGTTCCTCGATTTGAACAAGGCATTTGACAAAGTGGACCATCGCTATCTGTTGTACAAGCTGAGCGCACAGTTCAAGGTGAACGGCCACATGTGGTCATACATACAGTCGTTCTTATCTCATCGACAGGCACGGACTATTCTACGCGATCTCCATTCGGATTGGATGCCAATGCAAACAGGTGTGCCACAGGGTTCGGTGTTGGGTCCTGTGTTGTTTCTGATTTATATCAACGATCTCTTATTGCAAATTGAGCGTCATACACGATGTGATCCTCTTGCTTTCGCAGACGATCTTGCTCTTCTTCCACGCACGTCTTCTTCTCACCGCTCCGATACACATGCGTCTATTCGTAAAGCTCTGCGCATTGCCGGCCAGTGGGCAGTCAAGTGGAAGATGAAATTCAATGTCGGAGAGGAGAAATCGGCAGTCGTGATGTTTCGCACACGTGGAAGCGAATGGTGTGCGGAATTGGCAAGTGAACAGTCTTTTGTGCTGCGTGTGCGAAATGACGATGGCAGTAAGTGCAAGCTAGCAGTCCCGTTCGTTGACAACTACAAATACCTCGGTGTATGGTTGAATGCGTTTGGCAATACCGAACGACAGATGCAGCATCTGCGTGTGAAGCTGGGACGTGCGTCGTTTCTTGTTTCGCGTCTCGTGTGGCATGCACATCCTCTCATAGCGGTCACGCTAGTGAATATGGTGATTCATCCGATCTTCTCGTATGGTTTGGCGTTTTGGAACCCAAGTGATGCACAGCTGTGGGAGTTCAACAGGTATATGGCACAGCCTCTTCGTCGCGCACTAGGACTTCCTGTCTCTGCTCACACGATCGGTGTGCTTGCATTGTGCGGCATTCCGTGCGCACACGCAATCGCAGAGCAGGCGCGTATACAGACAGCAGTCCGAGTGATGTCACTGACAAGATCCAACCCTGCTCATTCCATGATGAGTCATGCTCTACACAAAGAATACTCGAACAAAGAAATGAAACGAATTCCGTTAGCTTGTCACATTCAACGATGGCTGACCACTGTTGTTGATGCACCTGTTGGCGGTGGTGAAGAGAACATGGACAGCACTGCCACAGCCGCACTGACAACGTGGTGCACCTTACCAAAGAAGCAACTGAAGATGAAGATAGATAGCTGGATACAAACGAGAGCATATGCCATGTGGAGGGAGCGAAGCATAGCATGGATGGAAAAGCATCACGCCAGCACAGCCTTGCTCAAGCATTGCTATACAGGCAGTCAACAAAAGCAGATTCTTTGTGAACCATTCTTGAAGCATGACGATCGACAGACAGCGCGTTTACGCAGCCGCCTATTGTTGAGCCGTGCTTCATTTGCTCAGCGTCGGCACGCTTATGCTAACACCAGTGCACAATACGCTCCATCAGCGGACTGTGCATGGTGTGGTGTGGGCACAGTCGAGTCAGCTGAGCATATACTGCTACAGTGTCCACGCTTCGATCAGCTGAGGTATGAGTTACAGGTTCACTTGTACAGCTCATTCCTCACTGATCTGCATGTGGTGTTTCATGGTGCATTAACGATGGCAATGACGACATCTGCTTCGACCATTTTCTCTTCTTTGTTCCCTCATATTCCGTCCACTCGTCGCGATCGGCATCGTTTCTTACGTGCAGTACTGGAAGATACAGGTCACTTTCTACGATGTATTAACTCTGTTCATCCGTTTTAAATTAAATGAAATAAACGCTGCAAGGGATGGTGTATCATAGAGAGCAGCGCGCGACCTATTGATTCTAGCTAGTGCGATTTGCTAATGCAGCATTGAAATGAGCAGGGCATGTTGTTTCGTAGAAGAACATCATTGTATGATTGTTTTTAATAGGAAACATCTAGCTAATCCTTAGTCAGGTGAGGGGTTTCTTTCCCCGCTGAGCTCACTACGTGCACAGAGAGGAAGCTCGCAGGGTTTTGCTCTCTAGCTGGATGGTTTGGCTAGACCTGCTCATAGCATTGTAAGATAGTGTACGAGTTAGCTAACGCATAGTGAAGCGGCTCGTATAACCGATGTACTTTGAAAAACAAAAGTTTAAGTTTAAGTTTTACCATTTTACTCTCTCTGTACTATTGCCTTCATACGATCTTTCTTTTCCTGTTCTTATTTTCACATTTACTTGTTTTCCTCTTTGCTTTGTAACCGCATCATCGGTCAGCTCTGCTGTTGGTTCAACAGCACAATTGTCTCGTTCGTTTCTAACGTCTCTCTTTTGTTTGCATACATTTCTTATTCATTTCTTTTCATTTTCTTTGTAAGTTATTTATTTGTTTTGTGTTATTCATTTGATTTGATTTTCGTAACGTGGATTTGCGCGATGGATTCTTCTGTGGAGTCATCCTCGTCCTCTTCTTCCTCTGTTTCTCTTTCCTCTTTCTCTCTTTCCCTTCCTCTCTCCTCTTCTGTCGACAACACGAGTTCATGTGTTCTTTCCTCTTCTGTGAATGAAAAATGCATGGAAATGAAGGATGGTAATGAAAAATTCGCTGCTCGCCAAGCTCGCAGTGACAAACAATTGAACGATCACATTCGTTCTCTCCCTTCTGTACCTAATCAACCTGTTCTGTCAACTGTTCTCTCTTCTTCTGCTCCCCCTTCTCAGACCCTCTCTCCTGAAGAAATCTCACCCATTACTAGTGAAAATACACACGATTTCATCGCTCGCTCCGCTCGCGAATCAAACAGTTCTCTGACATGTAAATCTAACAGCAGTGCACACAAAGAGACATCCACAAACACAGTCTCACAGTCGTCATCAACAGACGACAATCAAACACAACTCAATCATCAGAGCAGTGCAAATTCTTCTGCCCATCTGGTCATTTTCTGCGATGCATTAATTCCATTCATCCGTTTTAGTGATAGAGTAGCTGCAAGGAGGTGACGGAGCAGCTCGCGAAAGAAACAGAACATTCAATGAGCAGGGCGTGTTGTTTCGCAGAATCACATGGTACTGGTAGTGTTGTTTGGATAGGAAACATCTAGCTGATCCTTAGTCGGAAGAGGGGTTTCTTTCCCCACTGAGCTCACTTTGTGCGCATCGATAGGTAGCTCGCAGGGTTTTGCTCTCTAGCTGGATGGCTTGGCTAGACCTGCTCGTAGCATTGGAAAGAGTGTACGAGTTAGCTAACGCAAAGTGAAGCGGCTCGTATGACTGATGTACATTGAAAAGCAAAAGTTTCAGTTTCAGTTTCCATTCACCATCTTGTTTTCCTCTTTCGTTTGTGACCTTATCATCGGTCAGCCCTGCTGTTGGTTCAACAGCACAATTGTATCGTTTTTTGCTTCAACGGTTTGGTCGTTCTTGGTGCTTTGTACATACAGCTTTCTCGGATGACTTTAATAAAAATGCAATTCAATTTAATAATCGATGGTTGATTTTAATAATTTTGAACATAGGGAAAACTTGGCTAACTATTGTGCTGCTATTAAACCTAAACTAATCTTTCTCCAAACGCGCATTGTATATACCAATGATTCTGTACTTTTCTATAGTATCCTTTTGTATCTTTCGCTGTGATTGTGCCTACTGCTTCTGCTATCAATGTCAATAATTGCGCTTGTGTGTTCTTCTCTTTTTGCTTGACATAATTCTTAATTTTTGAGAAACAATTTTCTATTGGATTTAATTGTGGTGAATAAGGAGGTAAATAATGTAATTCATGCTGTATTACACCTTCAGAGAAGACGGCTTTCACTGCTTCTGTCTTATGAAAGCGCACATTGTCCATAACAACATGATGAACTCTTGATTGAAAAGCTAATTGTGAGAATAATTCACGTAAGAAAATAATGAATTCTTCAGCATTAAATGCACCTAACTTAACCTTGTAATGAATGATTCCTCTCTTTGGTGATAGTGCTGCACATACACTGATGTTTCCTCCTCTACTGTTGGCTGTTTCATATGTCGCTCTTTCTCCTATTGTACATCTTCCTCTTCCTCTTGCCAAATGTAAATTAAATCCAGTTTCGTCAATAAAGACTAAATCATTTGTATGCCATCCCTGTGCTTCTTGCACATATTTCTTTCTGTTTTCAATGGTTTCTGGCGTGTTTCTTTCAGAGGGAATATGATACAGTTTTTTCGTTGTGATTTTGTGTTCCTTTAATATACGTCTAATGGTTGCATCACTCATTTTCATATCCTTTCCTGTTCTTTCCCACCATCTTTCTCTCAATTGTTTGTATGTTGCTTTGTGATCTTCATTCTGCAATTGTGCAATCAGATGTCCGTCTGTTTCCGTGTACTGTCTCTCTCTTCCTTTTGCTTTGTTCTTTTTGGTTCTGTTTTCTCTTGTCAGAGTACGTAACGTCGTGTAAACAGTTTGTACAGGGACTGGATGAGTGTAACCAGCTGCTTCGCTTGTTACTATACATTTCTTTTCTCATATTCTGTTAGTCTCGCGCCTTTCTTTCGTTTTGTTGCGCGCACTCTTTCGTACACGTAGCGTCGCATTGTGAAGCTCTTCATTCGCATACACTTTAGTGCGCACACAAAACCTAGCGTAGGATCGCACGAGCGATCCTCTTAGCCAATCAGATTTCGAACGTCCGATCAAACGAACGAAGCTTTGTTCAAGACAGAACTTGGCTTGTCTTTGTTGACTTTTGGTTCTAAAAGACTAAGACAGGTCTTTTACAGTGGTTTCGACTGGTTGTTTTTGTTTTGACTCGTCCCTTCATCGCTTGCCGTCTCTTTTCGTCTTTGCTTCTCTACTTCGCTACAGCTCTATTTCTCTAGTCATCTCCTTATCTCTTTCCCGATCATGTCCGCAGAGGTCGAAGCAATGAAGAACGAGATCGTGCGCGCACAAGCCGCTGCTCAACAGTATGATGCTCAGATACTGGCACTACAGCAACAGTTACAAGTCGCGCACACACAGCAGCCACCGCAAGTCAGCACCGTGCCGTGGTTAAAGCCACCTCAGCCCGCTACTTTCGATGGTGGAAACAATGCAGGCACACGCGTCGACACTTGGTTGTTCGAGCTGGAGAACTTCTTTCGTATGTATCCCAAGCTTACCGATGCTGAGAAGATCAATTACGCCGTGTCCTGCTTACGTGGTGCTGTGATCTGGTGGCGTGCCATCGTTCAATCTCACTCCACAGAAGAACAGAAGAACTGGTCATATGCGCAGTTTGAGAAGGTAATCCGTGACCAGTACCAGCCTGTCGGCGCTGCTATCAGTGCTCGTGCTGCCTTACATCACTTGAAACAGAATGGACCTGTGAATACTTATAACGCTGCTTTTATGAGACAGTTGAATGCTATCTCACACAAGATGTTGAGCGAAGATCAGATGTACCTATACAAACAAGGACTGCAGGCACAGATAGCGAGAGAAGTAGAGATACACAATCCAAGCACACTGAATGAGTGTATGCAGTTAGCACAGCGCGCAGAGATCACACAGCGACAGTTTCAGCGAGCTCGTGGTTGGCCTGCTACTAACATGTCTCGCTTCTTACCTAGTGCTGGTGCTGTTCCGATGGAAGTCGCTGCTATGGATCTCGACTATGCCGAAGTACCTGCCTGTCCTCCTGCTACCTACCCTTATGGCCACTCTATGCCGATGATGCCTTACAGTTACCCCGCGTGGGTACAATTGCCTCATGCTCCAGTTACTGTACCTACACAGAAAAGCATTAGTAGCAGCAGCAGTAAACAACAGACATTAGCTGAATCAGAGTCGGCATTGAATGCAGTGAATATGAATCGCTCCTTCACTATGGATCCGAAGGTGCGTCAGGATTGCTTACAAAAAGGACTATGCTTCCGATGCAAACAGCACGGACATGTGTCTCGAAACTGCCCGTCAAAAAACGGGCAACGCCAGCAGTAACCGCTGCTGGCAACCCTGCTCCTACCATTAAACATACACCGAGAAACACACCTGGACAGACCGATAAAATAGAAAAACAAAACAAAAATAAACAAAACAGAAAAACAAAGAAAAACAGTGAACATAGTGAGTGCAATCACGTAAGCAACAGTAACAGTAACAGTAACAGTAACAGTAACAGTAACAGTAACAGTAACAGTAACAAGCATGCAACAGATGAAGTGATCGAGCTATTACGCCTACCGATTTTAGTGAATGGTATACGCGCATGTGCGCTTGTAGATAGTGGTTCCACCAGTGACTTCATTTCCGCCCGCTTTTGTAAACAACACAACCTGTACATAGACACACAACACCAGAAAGAAGTCAGAATGGCGAATGGTGAGACAGGAAAATGCCTGGGCAAAGCAATAATTGACATCTCATACATGTCTGCTTCCCAGCCCTTAAGTGAACGAAAACAGATGTTTGTCTTCCCGATTGAAAATTATGACGTGGTGTTAGGCTTACCCTGGCATGTGCGCCATAACCCGAAGATTGATTACGAAGAGCGAACCTTTTATTTGAGACAGGTTGGTATTACTATCACAGAAGACACTACACTATGCGAACAAACCTACAAAGCAGTCACGCAGAACAACAGATTGCAGATCACTACGGTTAGTACCGCAACTACCTGGAGGCAGAGACAAAAGGTTGCAGGATCCAAAGACTCACACAGTGCAAATGCAACACCCGAATCTCCAGACTTACCTGCTATCTCGACTCACTGTGCAGGAACAGAAGTACCCAAAACTACTCGTCGTGAGCTGATGCTACGATTGAACCTGATGATGCCTAGCGAGATGAAACGTGCGGTAAGACTACACCAGATAGTACACGACGAATGCTTCACCACACTGATCCGCTTGCTGAACACTGAACAGACAAAGACAGATGCACCACACGCAAAACAGAAACAGATCGTGGATGAGTTCATAGAATGCTTCCCTGATGAACTGCCTGAAGAATTGCCTCCTGAGAGAGCACACGATCATAGAATCGATCTATACCCTGATGCTCGTCCTGTGTATAAGCCTACTTACAGGATGTCACCGAGTGAACTGGACGAACTGAAGAAGCAGATAGAAGAACTGTTGGCTCATGGACTGATAAGACCCAGTGTGTCCCCTTACGGTGCGCCTGTCCTGTTTGTCAAGAAGAAAGATGGAAGCAGAAGAATGTGCATCGACTACAGAGCGTTGAATGCACAGACGATTAAGAATGTTTATGCACTTCCAAGATGCGATGAACTGTTCGATCGTTTGCAGGGTGCGAGCGTGTTTACCAAGTTAGATTTGAGAAGCGGCTATCACCAAATAAGAATCCATCCTGATCATATCGAGCGGACAGCATTCAACACGAGATATGGTCACTATGAGTTCCTGGTGTTACCGTTCGGTTTAACCAATGCACCTGCTACGTTCATGTGCATGATGAATGACTTGTTGCGACCTTACCTTGACAAGTTTGTCATTGTTTATTTGGACGACATTCTGATATACAGTAAGAACGAAGAAGAGCACGAACAGCATGTAAGACAGGTGTTGGGAGTGCTGAGAAAGAACAAGCTCTATGCTAAGCTGAGCAAATGCGAGTTCTTCCAGAAAGAGGTTACCTTCTTAAGACATAAGTTCAGTAAGAGAGGGAAAGAAATGGAGCCGGATAAGATCAAAGCCATACTGGATTGGCCAATACCAAGGAGTGCTAGTGACGTTCGCTCTTTCTTAGGCCTGTGTGGGTTCTATCAGATGTTCATTAAGAACTTCGGCGCCATCGCTGCCACACTCAGTGACCTATACAAGAAAGACAAAGAGTGGAAGTGGACAGAGAATGAGCAGTTCGCATTCGAGTGGCTCAAGCAGCAGTTTGCGACAGGTGATGTGTTAGCTCTTCCCGATGCTGCAGTACCTTACCTGGTGAAGTGTGATGCTTCTGGCTTTGCTATCGGCGCAGCATTAGAACAGAACGGTCGACCGATCGCTTTCCTGTCGAAGAAACTGAACGAAGCAGAAAGGAAAAATCCAGTGCACGATCAGGAATGCCTAGCGATCAAACAAGCGTTACGCACATGGAGACACTACTTGCTAGGCGCTCGCTTTACCGTCCACACCGACCACAATTCGTTACAGTACCTACAGACACAACCGAATTTGAATAGCAGACAGACAAGATGGATAGAGTTCTTTAGTGAATATGACTTCACATTGAGTACAAAGAAGGCAAAAGCAATGTGGTAGCTGATGCACTCTCACGCAGACATGATCACTGTGAATCTGTTCGGTGTACTATGATTTCACATTGTGATTTTTCTTCGACGTTTCTCTCTCGTGTCAAGCAGGCTTACCAGACAGACCAAAGAACCACCGAACGAACTACTAAGAGAGAAGGATTGACACAGAACAACGGCCTGTGGTACAAGAAACACAGGTTGTTCATACCAAACGACAAACAAATCAAAACACAAATACTGAATGAGTGTCACGACAGCAGAACAGCAGGTCACACAGGTGTGGAGAAGACTACAGAACTCGTCGCACGCAGGTTTTATTGGCCTGGTATGTACCGTGAGATCGACGAGTATGTGCGTTCTTGTCATGTGTGTCAATCAAATAAGCCTTCGAATCAGTCACCAGCCGGATTACTACAACCATTACCGATACCAGACAAGAAATGGCAGACTATTAGTATGGATTTGATCACACAGCTTCCTAAGACAAGCAAGGGCAATGATGCGATTGTAGTGATGGTGGATAAACTTACCAAGATGGTTCACTTTGCTGCTACGAAGACAGCAGTGTCAGCACCGCAGTTGGCACAGATTGTGTTTAATGAGATTGTTCGGTATCATGGTGTGCCAGAGAACATTATTTCAGACAGAGATACGCGCTTTACCTCTCGATTCTGGAAAGAACTATGGCGGTTGACAGGCACGAAGCTGCTCATGTCGACAGCCTATCATCCACAGACAGACGAACAGACAGAGAGAGCAAACAGAACATTGGAAGACATGCTCAGACATTATGTCAAATACAGGCAGACAGATTGGGATGAGCATTTAGTGGCAGCAGAGATCGCATGCAACAACGCAAGACAAAGCAGTACTGGTTTCTCTCCTTACTATCTGAATGCTGGGCAAGAGATTAACTTACCGATTACCCAAACGACTGCCGCAGAGACCAATAACACTGAAGCAAGCGATACCATACAGAGAATGCAAGAGGCAATCGAGAAAGCAAAAGAGAATATAAGAGTGGCACAGGAAAGACAGAAGAAGTATGCGGATCAAGAAAGAAGGCAACAAGAATACAAAGAAGGTGACAAGGTGATGCTGAGTACAGCCAATCTGAACAATGACAACAGAGCACCAAAGTTAGCAGCAAAGTACATTGGCCCATTCGAGGTGAAAAGAGTGGTGTCAGCAGTGGCTTACGAACTGGCGCTGCCTGATGTGTACTCCCGTGTGCATCCGGTGTTCCATGTGTCCAAGCTCAAACCATACAAAGAAAGCAATCTGTTTCCTGAAAGAGAGCAAGCAAGCAGGTGGAAGGGGGTTCCCGCGCTATGCCTCCCCCGGCATGGAGGAGGGGCCCGCGGCAGCGAAAAATCGCAAAAAAATTCACGCCATTTTCCTTATGCCGAACCTTATCATTTTATGGTATTTTTGTTCTTCAACTCGTCGCATTTTTCCATCATATTCCTTGGGATCCAAGCTAAATTCTTAAGAAGAGAAGGATGTAACCAGCTGCTTCGCTTGTTACTATACATTTCTTTTCTCATATTCTGTTAGTCTCGCGCCTTTCTTTCGTTTTGTTGCGCGCACTCTTTCGTACACGTAGCGTCGCATTGTGAAGCTCTTCATTCGCATACACTTTAGTGCGCACACAAAACCTAGCGTAGGATCGCACGAGCGATCCTCTTAGCCAATCAGATTTCGAACGTCCGATCAAACGAACGAAGCTTTGTTCAAGACAGAACTTGGCTTGTCTTTGTTGACTTTTGGTTCTAAAAGACTAAGACAGGTCTTTTACAATGAGGCCGATCCATAGAAAGAGTGAGTGCAATTTGTTTGGGGGTCAAACCAGAGAGACGGAGATCAAAGAGCCTTTTTCGCTCATTCGGTGTGAGAGGGAAATGATGACCACGTTTGGAACGAGTGCGTGAAACAGACGAACAAGAGGAGGAAACAGAAGGAACAACAGAAGCAAGAGTGTCAAGAGCAGAGTCTGACATGTCTGTGCACGCACACAGGGAGAAACGAGAGAAAAGCGGTCGTCAGTGAGCCGGCAGACAGCAAACATACATACATCATGTGCCAGATCAAAACATGCAAGAAACAGAACGGATAGTTCTTTAGCAGCACAAACATGTTTCTGTTTCATTTTGTTATAGAACGTACATTGCAAAATAGGCAAGAAAAGACGTGGTTTAGTTCTAAGGCGTTTCGGCCTATTAAAATCAACTATCGATAATTAAATCAAATTGCGTTTTTATTAAAACCATCCGAGAACAGTGTATCTTTTTCGATTCAGTTTTCAGTTTTGTTCATTTCTTTCTGTTTTTGCATTTGTTTGCATTGTTTCATCATGGATTCAATCATAATGGATTCATCCACTCCCTCTTCTTTCAACCGCTTTCCTCTGCTTCTTCTGTCTCCTTTTCACCTTCCTCTGCTCTTCCCTCTTCTGATCTGATTTCCTCTCCGATTACACCTTCTGTGACACAGAAAAATACGATTATGGTGAATGGTAACGAAAGATTTGCGCCCTCGCACAGCCCGGGCAGCACAGAGAGAGAACAGACAGAAGAAAAACAAAACAAAGAGGCAAACCCTCTCTCCTCCCTCTCTGACTCACTCGCTTCTGCCTCTGCTCTCCCCTCTGTTTCACCTTTCTCTTCTCCCTCTCAGAACACAGATTTACATGAGAGGAATCACGTCAACAGCGACAAACATCAACAGTTTCTCGCTCGCTTCGCTCGCGATGCACATTCACATCAAAGCAGAGAAGAGCAGTCACATCCGCTCCATTCATCCCCTTCTTCATCAGCAATCCGCATGACTCATACAGATACAGTTATGATGACAGAGAATGATGATTTCTTACATGTTACAGAGGTGAATCAGCCAAAATTTTCTCCTCGCTGCTCGTCACCACTCGCAGCTCGGTCTGATCAGTTAATGGATGGAATGTCAGCAGCAGCAGCGCAGCAGCAACATTGTTGTAAGTCTATTGGCTTGCTTTGAACACAATCTTTTATCCATTGATTTGATTTTGCACTGGACAGTTTTGGCTCTTCTTTTGTCGGCCTAGTAGGGCAATATTGTATGTCATGTCCTTTCTTTTTGCAAAAGCAACATATCGTTTTCATCCATTTCATATCGAATAGCTTTTTGCCGCATTTGAATGCATCTTTCAGCTTGAACGGTGCGTTTTTCGTTTGCTCGGTTGGGTCAAGGTATGTGGCATTTTGCCAACCATCTTCATTGTCTTGTACACATTGAGTCAATGCTGTGTCTAACAATCTTTGCGCCTCGCTAGTGATGTTCATTTGTTTCATGACCTCTAATTGATTGTGTGTGTTCTGCTCTTGTGTGTTTTGTGTCTCGGCTCTCTCAGCTCTCTCAGCTCGTTCATCTTCGCTCGTTGTCGTTTGGTTTTCAGTTGCCACTTGGGCCATTGGCTTTCTTCTCCTACACAAGGAAATAATATTGTCATTGCATAACATATGCTTGTTGTCAGTGTTGTTGTCTACAATTGTGTTATTGTTGATGGTTATCATCGGTGTTGTAGTTGTTCCTTGAACATCTGTTGTGCTCTGTTGTGGTATTTTCGTTTCGGTTTGTGTTGCTGTCTTTTGTCTTTTTGCTGAGTTCGTAACTCTTACCCTTTCCCTCTGTTTTATGATTTGTTTTCTGACAGCGTGCGCATGGCCCATTTGATTGGTAATTGGAAGGAGGAGAAGACGAAGGCTGTGATGATGGATGGGGAGGAAAGCCGGCACCAGCATGGTAAGAGTTTGGATGATAGGGAGGTTGATTTGAATAATGTGAATATTGTGAGTGTTGTTGTTCTCTACGCATCATTTTTTCCTCTACCCTTTTCATGAAACAATTGTATGCAGTGTGTCCATCTTTGCCGCAATAAGAGCATCGTGATTGTGGCTTGCCTTCTTTGGTTTGCTTTCGCTTTTCTCCCCTCTGTAAAGAACCTCTTCGAGATTGGTTGTATGTCTACTGTCTCCACAGCTGTTTCTATCTGTTTCTCTCCTAACCCTGTGATCGCCTTGATTGTTTTTTCAAACTTCTTCTTTTCTTCTTCTATTTTCTTATTGTCCACTTCATCATCCTTATGTAATTTGTCGATGGTTTGAAGATGGTGAAAAGCAGCTTTAGAGTAGGCTTTGACTTGGTCAGGAGTGAGAGATGTAGCAAAAGCAACCAAAAAACGAAGAATACGACAAGGAGAACGGAAATTCGAGTCAGCAATACCAGCTTCCAGCACTTGTAACTGGTCGTGCAAGATCTGCTCGTTCAACTTAGCTTGTTCCTTTGCTTGTTCGTTCTGTGCCTGTTGTTTTAATTGTTCTTCTTTCTGTTTCTCTTGAAATAATACATTCATATATTCCTTCCATTTTGAATCCATAACATCTGATCCTTTTGATGACACTTCAAACCCATCACGCTTACTAGGAGAAGGAGAGGCTTGAGAACAGCGGACAGGAGAGCGGTCGCCTTCATTACCTGAATCGTCGTGTGACATGTCTGAACCAATGGAAAAATGAAAGAAAGTCCCAGAAACAAAAGAAAAACGCAAAAAACAAAAAATAACAAAAAACAAAGGAAACAAGATTTTCCAAGAAAAAGTGACTCGAACTGACGCTTCTTGCGTCGCTTTAGTTCGAGTTTTCTGGCTGCTATTGGCAGCCATGTTTTCTCTTCTTTTTCGTTTTTGCGAAGTACTTTCTCAGTTTAAAGTACTTCGTTTTAGATATTTTCTTTTTCATATTAAAAACGATTTAAGCAAAAGCTAAATCAAATTATTTCTTTTGAAAACATCGATTTGTCGTTTGTATTTTTGTGCTATGTGCTCGCGCTAAACAATTCCGCTACCAAATGAATGCATTGACAATGGGGCAAAAGGATGACAAAAATGTCCACAAAAAAAAACGGGCTGCAAAAAGAATCTTTTTTCTCTTTCTTTTCTATGTCTTTTTTCCGTCTCTCTATTGATATGAATATTCATAACTCTTTGGACTCATTGGTTTTGGTCCTGTCGGTATAGGTGGTCTGTTTGTCGTTATGACAGATGCTGATCTGTTAGGTAAAGCTGGTCGACCAGACAGTGCTGAAGAGACAGCAGAAGGCGACAATGGTGCTGATGCTGTTGGTGCTGTTGAGCGCTCTGGAACTTGAGGAGCACGTGGAATTTGTTTCCCTGAAGCATTCATTAGACGAGTTAAACCATCTAAGAAAATGTTCAAATCGCGCGTTGACTCAAACACCCAATTGACTGTAACCCCACTGCTCGCTTTTAGACTCAGACACTGTCTTGTCTCCATTCCTTTACAAACATCATGTTTCATCTCTTCGGTCTGTTTCGCTAACAAAATATCCGTGATTTCATCAATGACAATCCTCTGCTGTGTATGCATCACTCTCCAATCACCTACACCTTCACCTCTCGCACTATAGTAAATCGCCCCTCTGTTCTTCCCTATATGTGTCTTATAGTTCGACTCTGTGATATGATATAATTGTGTCGCTGTATGACTATATGGACCATAGAAGGTGATCATGGGGATAAGAGAAGGTGGTTCAGATGATGGGTGATCAGAAGCGACGACACCGGTAGTATGAAAACCTGTTAACATACGCTGAAATTGTGACCAGCTGTCAATCAATGGAAAAGAAGAAGAAGATGAAGATGAAGAAGAGACAGGTTGAGGAACAGGAAGAGAAGAAGCTGTAGAAGAAAGAGGAGAAGAAGCTGCAGTAGGAGAAGTAGCAGCAGTGGGTTTAGAGGCTAAACGAGCAATCGTTGGACGAGATTCTGCTTGTGGTTGTGAGCTTGTTGCAGCTGTTGCACTGCCTGCTCGTGGTAATGGCGGTGCAGACATCGGTGGACAGCTCATTCTTTTGTTTGCCATTGCTCCACTCGTTTCTCTGCTTAATGTTGGTCTACCAGCAGTTGATCGTAGTTTTGTCATAATCGTCTGTCTGAGATCCATTCCATGATGCTCACGCAATATCGTCCATGCACATGCTCTCGCACATGAGAAACTGTGACATAACACATCTAACACTTCTATACTCTCTCCTTCTTTACCACTGTTTTCACTGCTCCACCAATGCGCTTTTTCAGCAGAGACATATCTCAGCTGTAACAGCGCTGTCGCACATCGGCCAAATGTCTCTGCGATGAATAAATTCAAACAAGAGGGGTCAATAGAACGATGAAAATATGTCTCGATATGTTGACGAACTTCAGATAAATCTAGGAAGAAAACAAACAAACACATGACGTCGGAAGAAGAGAAAGGAAAGGCAGGCGAGAGACAGGTAAGACCAAATGCGACAAGGAAGACAAAGGGCAATCCACACAGCACTATGTATGTATGTATGTTTGACAGCCTTTCACATACCTTTCTGTGCATTCATTAACGCTTCTCTATCTTTGGTGTTTAGATAAGATAAATGTTCTTCAAATGCCACTAACGGCGCATCTAAAATAGGCGGGACTGGTTGTATGTCTGTCATCTCACTCTTCTCTTCTTCTGCTATCATATTATTTCCTACTCTATGATTCTCTCTTTTCTGTTGCTCCATATTGATTTCTTCATTCTCTGCAATACAATTCTGAAAAGCCTCTTCAAACACAGATTGTAACTCATTTGTAGCAGAAAATAACCAGTCGTGTGTCTTAAATAGAGTGTCTTGCTTCTTAGTAGGAATTTTGTCTAGAAGAGAAGAAAAAGGAGAAAAAAAACAAAGAAGAAAGAAAAAAAAGGGATAAAAGAAATCAGTTCGAGTCAGTCAAACGACCACGAGACGACAAACATCTCAACGATCTCGATGCAGCTGCATGTCTTATTTGATCTTTGTTGGTTGCATGCTTTCTTTCTTACCATATATCGCTAAGATCGTTTGTCTGCACTCTGTCAATGCAGCTAATGTCATAACGACTTCTCTGAGCTTCTCATTTTTGCCTTCTCCTGAGCTAATTCCACCATTTCTCACATTGACGACATAGGCAAAACGATACCAAAACACATCAAATATACGTGTAATCGACACATCAGCAGAGTCTGATTGTGCAGTATTAGCAGTATTATAACTCGCTGAATTCATCTGTTTTGACCATCTCTTTTCATAGGTCGCTCGTGACTGATTAAAGATATTCTGTAGTTTTAAACGTATAGGGGACCATGGCAATGGTGGACGTGAAGGTTCAATAGAAGCTTGACGACGATGTTTTCTATGAGCTGTACCAGGATCAATACCCATTGCTATAGGACTGGAAGGAGATTGGGATTGTGCAGCATTTTGACGGAGCTTGCGTGCTGCTAATGTGTTACCTATATGGAAAAACAAAAACACGAAAACACGCATACACATGCAAAAATACAGCAGCAAAAAAAAAAGAAATCAGTACCATATCAATTATCTGAGTCAAAACACACAGAAAACAAAAAAGGTGACCGTTGCCAAAGCAAAAGACGATTCGACTATGTATACTTTACCAATAAACTGAAACAATGATGTCACAGCAACTGCAGCCATGTTTAAAGATTAACGGAAACAATAGTATGAAAAAAGGATCAAAGTAGAACGAAGCGGAGGAAAAAACGGAGGAGAAGATAGCAAGACAGCAAAAGTTCAAGCAAACGAAAAAAGATCTTTTTCTACCAAAGAAAGACTGAATGCCAAGTTAATACCAGAATATGCAGACGTTAGTATATCACACAATGGTATCAAAGCATGTGCGAGTACGAAAGATACAGACAGGGTACAGAGGGGGAAGGTGAAATGCACACAGTGAGTGACAGAGAGAGGAGCAACGCAAAAGGTGACAAGATCAAAAAGCACAAACAGACAAAACAAAAGCAATGGTCAAAAGAAAGTTTGAAAGTGATTCGAACGCAGGAATAAGAGACAATATCAATAAGCAGATACAAAGGATTCGGTAGAAGGAAAAATGAACTATGTAAAAGAAGAGAACATGTTGATTTAGTCCTCTTTCTTCTTTCAGCTTTTCACCTTGCTGGTGAGATTCTTCGTCCTTCTTTTTGAGTACTTTATTTCTGCTGTCGTTCATTCTGTTCCTGTCGACGTATCTGTTTCTTTCCTGTTTTTTACTACACTGTTTTGTTGTTTGCACCTTGCTTGCTTCTTTTTCTGAGGTGTGTGCACTTGGATTTTCCTTTCTGTTCGCTCTTCGCTTTGCTGTCTCTTTCTCTCTCTCTTCGTTTTTGATGTTTCTTTGTTTCATGCGTTCTATCTCGCATTGTTGTCTCGTATATTTCTGCTCTTCGTTGTATTCGTGACTGTGCTTACAAACTCTGTTTCTCTTTCCTTGTGTTCTCTGTCTTCAGCTCCCTCTTCCATCTTTTCCTTTCCTTTCCTCTCTTTTCTTCCGTTTTCGTTCTTTCCCTTTTGTTTCTCTTTCTTTCTTCTGTCTCTTTCTTCTCTCTTTTTTTGTCTACTCTTTCACAATGTCATCAGCCGTTCGTACACAGATTGAATCTTTGATTAAAGACAATTTGGTGATGGTTTTTAGCAAATCTTATTGTGAGTAGAAAGAGAAAGAGAGACAGAGAAGAGAGAGACAGAGAAGATCAGAAATTTGATGATCTTTTGCTTGTCAGTCAGCTCTGTGTGGAAATCATTCGATTCATCTTGGATTGATTTGCTCACGTGTGGATTTTGCTTTTTGCTTGTATGATCGGCTTGGTTTCTCTCTGTGTGTTCTTTCTCTTTTTGTCTTTATTCTTTTTTCTTTTCTCTGTTGTTGTTTGACTGTCTCTCTTTCTTTCTTTTGTTCTGTTCAGGTCCCTATTGTACGAAAGCGAAGAGAGTGTTGAATACACATGCGCCATTGAAGAAATATAAGGTATATACGACATAGAGAGAAGAGAGATGAAAAGAGAGAGAGACAGAACAAAGAGAGAGAGATCATCAGAATCAGATGAGACAAAGAGAGGAACAGTGACAGAGTTGGCAGTGTACGCACAGATATCAAAACAGGCAGTCACATGTGCCGCATTGTCATCAGACTCACACAACCATTCCTGTTTCTTTTTCTCTCTTTTCCTTTGTTTCTCTGTTTTCTGTGTTTTTTTTTCTCTCTCTGTCTTCTCTCTCTTTCTCTCTTTCTTTTCTCTAGGTATGGGAGATCGAGAATGAGAAGAACTGTGATGAAATCCAAGACACTTTACAGTCTATCACAGGAGGGCGTTCTGTGCCCAGAGTCTTCATTAATGGGAAATTTATTGGTAAAAAAAGAGAAAACCATGCAAAAAGACAGACAGAGAGAGAGAGAGAGAAGCAGAAGAAGCGACGAAGGAGAGCAAAACAAAAAAAGAGCAAGAAAAGAGAGATGCCGGGAGAGGTGTATACGGCATTTCTAAGCAGAGAGCAGTATGGCAAATGGTGACAGGGTGTTGGTTTTCTTTCATACCTCTCACTACTGTCTGTGCCCTTTTTTTTGACTGTTTGTGTGTTTGTGAATGGTTTGAATTTTTGTGTTCTATAGGAGGAGGAGATGACACAGAGCGATTAGAGAAGAAAGGCGAATTAAAGAAATTATTAGAAGACTGTGGTGCTATTGGAGATGAAAAAGCCGACACAAAGGAGTGACTCACAAATGAGAATAGCAGCAAAAGCAAAAGCAAAAGCAAATTGTAAATAGTAGTAATTATAAGATAGATGGAATGATAGATTTGTATGTATACAGGACCAAACGAGTTGCTTTTCTTCACACTGTCGGGTGGTAGTTTGCCTCATTTTTCTAAGCGCACATACCTTTTTTTGCGTTTTGTTTTAGAACGATTTCTACCGAAATGCTGAAAATCGATTTCATGTCAAATTGTGAAGGAAACGGAAAAGAAATCCGTGAAATACGCAGCGAACGAAAGAATTATTCAAAGATTTTTCGAATTCTCTTGCAAACAGAAGGCACAGCAGGCTCATCAGGAACCACGCTTAATCAAGCAAGCTTCTGAACAACAGAGATTTGATCGTGATATCGATGCACATACACATGTACAGAAGAGAGTGGTGTACATGTATGATGAAGATCTCTTGAAAACGATGTACACAACACCAGCGCGAACGCGTTGAATCATTTTTTGGTCCACTGCGTTTTTGAAATTGTTTTATTGTTTTATCCCCGTTTTTTTTGGTTGGATTTGTTTTTGCTCCGCGTTTTTTTGGAATGATTTACAGGAACAGGAAGCAGCGGCGAACACCACACAGCCTTCGGCACTCGCACCGCCTATTCTCAACAGTCAAATCAATGTCAACGATACTCGTTTGGATGAAGAAAAATTACACGATGAACAGGTGAAATGGTCAAAATTTTCTCCTCGCTGCTCGTCAACACTCGCAGCTCGGTGCAACAGTCAGAACATAGAACAGTTACAGGCGGTGGCGGGCGGCGATCAATCCACAAATAATATGATGTTACAGCAGGATGTGCAGGACGACAGAATGATGGATTCCAATCAACTTACAACGCAGAATAGCGAAAATTCGCTCGCTCGCTGCGCTCGCTCGCTCGCTGCGCTCGCGAAACAGACAATAGTCAAACAGACACACAGCAGCAGCAGGCCGCAGTCTCTCTCGCGCATCTCGCACAGTCAACAGTCTTTTCTTCTCGGCCGACACAGCAAATTTCTGCCATTTCTTCTCAAAATCTCTCCGATGTTTCTGCTCGCTGCTCACACGCAGCTCGCAACAACCCTTTACCATATAACAATAGTGACAAACAAATGCAGTATTCATTACAACAAGCACAGCAACAACAGCAGCAACAGCAACAACAGCAAAGCATGCAAGTAGATATAGAAAATAAAAGTCAAAAACAAAATAAAAATCAAACAAAACAACAACAACAACAACCACAACAACAACAGCCAACAGTCAGCGCCCCTAATGTGATTTCTATTAGCTCCTCACTGTACAAAGAAGGAGCGATGGTTGACAATACGCTGCAAGCGTCTCAGCCGTCTTATTTTCCTCAGCTGAATGGATCCCACAGTATGTTACTCACTCAGCCGACCAACACACACAAACGCAAGGAATGTACCAATGATGTCCTTGCTGCTTCTGATCTCTGTTCTCACGTCACTCCTTCTGCCTCTGACCCTGTTTCTGCTTCCTCTGCTCCTCTTTTTTCTTCTGTTTTTCCTTTCTCTTCTGCTTCTTCTTCTGCTTTCACTCCTCATTTCACTCCTGGCACTTCTCGTTTTTCTTCTTCATCTTCTGTTGCTTCTCGTCCACACAAAAGAGTCAAAACAGAGGCGGATGTGGCAGAGATGAAAGAGGCAATGGTGAAAGAGCACACAATGGTCATCCAGGGTAGGAATGAAGACATGCAGGAGAGGAAAGCAAGCGATGAGAAAGAGAGTGAACACCACAGCAGCGTGATGCAGACTGCTTCTGCTGCTCTATTTTCTAACGATCACCTCGTGTCTTTGCCTACGTCTGCCACCTCTTCTGTTCCATCTTTCCCTTCACTGCCACGCCCATCCTATGCACAGATTGCCTCTTCGACTCGTCCCATTCATCCGTCTGTTCGACCTGTGGCGTCTCCATCGACCGTCGCTCCTTCTTTCGTCGTGAATCTAACCAATGTAAAACTCTCACCGAGAGAGATCAAATTATTGCATATCAACCATAAAATCACAGAACCTTCCGTATTTGTGAGAGGCTTGCTGGTTCGTGAAATCAATGCAGGCATTAACAAAACAGCAAAAGGCTTAGCGCCGCCTGCAGTTGTGTCGACTGCGTCGGTGTTTGTGCCTGAAGATTATTGTATGAAAGTTCGTTTGATGAAAGCAAAAGACATGTCACAAATGCTACGAGTGCACTGTCGATTCCTTCCCTCACCTTCAGCTGCTGAAGTAAGCAGAGAGTTTCGTGTTGGGTTAGAAAAGGCACACGTGAAGGTGACAGAAGATTATGAGCAAATGTTCTCTTATGCGATCACACATCTTCAATCGGAAAACAGTGATCCTTATAAAGGACAGGAGTTAGTGAGTATGGTGGAACGGCATGTTCCTTCAGCAGTTGGCAATTGTGTAATGCATAGAAATGCATATCAGGTGTGGCAAAAGGAGTTATTTGTCACCTGTTCTCGCTCTGATGCTCCTCGATTATTTCAGTTTGCGAGTGACACCAATGAGTTATTGCGTGCGAACCGTTGGAATGAATGGCAAATTAAGATGCGCATTCCGAATGAACATTTATGCTGCACCAATTGCTGGACAGCCGACTCTCATCATCGATCGAACTGCACCAAAGCAGCAGTATGTGGTCAATGTGGTCAACCAGGCAAACATGGAGGTGTTGGTCAGAAGTGTGTACAAAAGCCTAAATGTGTCATGTGCAGTACGTCAGGACACGCTTCTATGGGATGTAACAAATTCTTCAAAGCGAAATGGGAGATCGTGACTGCACCTCCTGCACCTACACGCGCTGCTCGTCGTCTCTCTTCGCTCCCTGCTCGCCCTTCTTTGCCTTCCTTGCCTGCTCCTCGCCCTCTCGCACCTCATGCAGTGACTTCTTCCACAGTTAATAATAAACAAGCAAATCATTCAGACAAGCAGATATTAAAACGAACACAGCCTTCAACAGCAGCGCAGCATGATGATGTCAATAAGCAAGTGATTGTTACTTCGAGTAGCACTAATAAAAGCACACAGCCTGTGACTTCTTCGCCTTCTTCTGACCCAACCGCTTCACACATTGCGGGTATTCCTGTTCATCGAACAGAGTTTGATTATTTCTCTCATTTGCTGCCGGTGGATGAGATTCCAGTGATTGATGATGAATATGGTAGTGATGCAGAGATGAAAGATGAAAAGAAGAATGAGACAGCCGTGTGCGAACCGATGTGCCAGTCGGCGATGGTAATTCATCAAAGCCGACTTCGAATGTAGGTGCTGAACCATTGTATAATGTCAGCGCACAACGCGCTGCACCTCCACCACCCTTTCAGCGTAGTGCTAACCGAAAGAAAAGTAAATCTCGTCGCTCTTCTTCTGCAATGCAGCAACAACAACGGTCACGCGCTGCTGCTACTGATGCGACACAACTACCGACTTCTGCTGCAGCGTCAAGCAAGCCTTCTCAGCCTGCTGCAACTGTTGCTCCATCCTTTTCCGCTTCTGTTGCATCATCCTCTTCCGGCACTACCTGTGCTACAACAGAGCGTTCGACGATTGAGCTTCTGCGTGCTGAATTGAATCACTCCCGGCTGCGTGAGAAGGAGTTGACGCTTCGTTTAGATCACATGCAGAAGCAGTTAGATCAGCTTTTGGGTATGTTGGCGATGTTTATGGGTGCGAACTCAGCTGCAAGCACGCCTGCACCACTGTTACCCACTCCGTTCTCTGTGGCTGCACTGCAGCAGCACACGAGTCTACCTGCTCCGACTCTTGGCAGCGCTTAGACATTATCGCAGTAGTGTTCTTGTTCTACTGCTTGCTACCGTCCTCACAGTCTATTGTCGGATATTAACTGATCTGTACAGTTCGTCTTTACACATTTCTACCACCTTCTCTTGCAATATTGGGATAGCTTTTATTCTAGTTATAATGACTTTTTCTTTTCTCCCGGTCTTCATTTCTTTTCTCTATTCTCACCCTTCCTCTTTCTCTTCTTCGCTAGTTGCTTGTGACGTGTTGTCATGTCGCAAGGACAAGCTGTATACTTCTCATTCTTTGATATCAACGGCTGGTTGGCGAGACGTTTCTCGCTCACAGAACGATCTTCTAGTGAAGAAGAGAAGGAGGTGCGGGGTGAATGGTGAGAGGGAGTGGGACTGGATTTCTTTCTTCTCTTTTACTGTGCCACTTCTCTTTGGTACTTCTTCTATCTCTGGCTTTTCGCTTTCTCTCTTCTTGTTTCTCTCTTCTCCTCTCTTTCTTTCTAATATTTCAACGGATGGTGGTAGAAAGTGTTTGCATAATTTTCACCCACTATTGTGCCTCTGTACACTAGTAGTAGAACTACTTGTATCATATCTGTTACTCTCATCTGCCTATCAAGACATATACACGGACAATGACTCAATGTATGATTAATGACATCTCAAGTGATGTTCTGTAATATCAATGGTCTCTATTCTCATCACGCTCTTCTGTGTGATCTCTTAGCACAAACGTGTCCAGCGGTGATGGCAGTCGCTGAGACACATATTCACCGAGATAATCACCGTGATAATCATTCTCCACTACACTCACGTCGACGACACCGTAGCAGAAGTGCAGTAGATGATGAACAAGCCATGAAGCGATGGCAGATACAGGATTATGAAATGGTGCGTGTGCCTTCTCCTGCTGCTGTGTGTGAAGGCAATGGCGGTCTCGCGTTCTATATTCGTAACGGTGTCTCTTGTCGCTTATTGACTGCACCTGCTTTCCTTCCTCCATCCATTGATACCGTCACACAGATCGCGTGGGTGGAGGTCTGCTTACCAACCAGAGCTTTGATCGGCGTATGTTATCTGCATCCGAATGCGACGGCAGCTGATCTGGATCAGGTGTTGCAGTCGTGCAGTGCGATACAGCTGTCTTTTCCTTCTGTTCCTACATTGTTGCTGGGTGATTTCAATGCGCAGCACCCATCATGGGGTAGTGATCTAGTCAAGGGACATGGAGCATGGGTCAACAGTCACCTGTTGAGTGGCGCGAATGGAACCGGACTGGCTTGGGACTGCATGAACATGCGTTTTGCGGGCTCTGCACGGAAGTTTACCCACAATGTCAGTGAATGGCAGGTGGCAGCAGTGCTCTGTGGACAAGAGCATTTTGATAGTGCTGCATCTATTGAGCGGTGCTTGGACGACATTCGTACTGCTATGATTGCTGCAGCCGGTTGTGTTTATGGCCGCCGTCGTTCATCGATCTCACCGCAGCGTAGGGACTGGTGGCTTTGTAACACAGAGGTGCAACAGGCGAAAGCAAAGGTGAATGAAACGCTACGACAATGGAAGCTGAATCCGACAGAAGCGACTCGCATTGCGCGGAACAGTGCGCGTCGCGACTATCGTCACACTGTCAACAGAGTGAAATCTGGCGGATGGCGTGACTTCACCTCACAGATCGAAGGTGAACACAAGCATGTGGTGTGGAACATATGGAAGCGCTCACAAGGTGCCACTTCACAAGCTGCTTTACACCATGTGGCTGATAGCAGTGGTGTTCTTCCTGTCAATGCAACACAGGCACTAAACAATCTCATGGCACACTACTCAGCCACTTCCAGAAACGACTCGATATATACAGATGCTCACACCGAGCAACGTGTGGCTTCTCTTCTCTGCACCGATCCTTCGAACAGCACGTATCCAGGTAGACAACCAGATGAAAGTGATGATGCAGTATGGACAACCGATGAAGTGCGCAAGGCGTGTCAGCATGTGAATGTCACCAAGGCGTTTGCTGGAGATGGCATTCACCCCATGTTGATCAAACATGCAGGTGAGGTGACGTATCAGCTGCTCACACAGTTGCTGAACAGTATATGGAGCACGTCGTATGTGCCTGCTGCATGGAAGCAAGCAGACATCTGCAGCTTGTTCAAGAAAGGTGCAAAGACAGATCCCAACAACTACAGGCCTATCAGTCTGACCTCAGTGCTTGGTCGGATCATGGAGCGTCTGGTGCTCAAACGTCTTATGCCTTGCATCGACACCTGCTTCTCTCGTTTTCAGTTCGGATTTCGTCACGGTCGGTGTACGCTGGATAACCTAGCCGTGATCCAGCAACGCATATACAAAGCGTTGCACAGCAAAGGATGCTCACAGTTTCCGGTTGCGTTCCTCGATTTGAACAAGGCATTTGACAAAGTGGACCATCGCTATCTGTTGTACAAGCTGAGCGCACAGTTCAAGGTGAACGGCCACATGTGGTCATACATACAGTCGTTCTTATCTCATCGACAGGCACGGACTATTCTACGCGATCTCCATTCGGATTGGATGCCAATGCAAACAGGTGTGCCACAGGGTTCGGTGTTGGGTCCTGTGTTGTTTCTGATTTATATCAACGATCTCTTATTGCAAATTGAGCGTCATACACGATGTGATCCTCTTGCTTTCGCAGACGATCTTGCTCTTCTTCCACGCACGTCTTCTTCTCACCGCTCCGACACACATGCTTCGATTCGTAAAGCACTGCGCTTTGCCGGCCAGTGGGCAGTGAAGTGGAAGATGAAGTTCAATATTGGAGAAGAGAAGTCGGCAGTAGTGATGTTTCGCACACGTGGAAGTGAATGGTGTGCGGAGTTGGCAAGCGAACAGTCTTTTGTGCTGCGTGTTCGGAACAGCGATGGCAGCAAGTGCAAGCTAGCAGTCCCGTTCGTCGACAACTACAAATACCTCGGTGTATGGTTGAATGCATTTGGCAATACCGAACGACAGATGCAGCATCTGCGTGTGAAGCTGAGACGCGCGTCATTCTTGGTTTCGCGCCTCTTGTGGAATGCACATCCTCTCATAGCGATCACGCTAGTGAATATGGTGATCCGTCCGATCTTCTCGTATGGTTTGGCGTTTTGGAATCCAAGCGATGCACAGCTGTGGGAGTTCAACAGGTATATGGCACAGCCTCTTCGTCGCGCACTAGGACTTCCTGTCTCTGCTCACACGATCGGTGTGCTTGCATTGTGCGGCATTCCGTGCGCACACGCAATCGCAGAGCAGGCGCGTATACAGACAGCAGTCCGAGTGATGTCACTGACAAGATCCAACCCTGCTCATTCCATGATGAGTCATGCTCTACACAAAGAATACTCGAACAAAGAAATGAAACGAATTCCGTTAGCTTGTCACATTCAACGATGGCTGACCACTGTTGTTGATGCACCTGTTGGCGGTGGTGAAGAGAACATGGACAGCACTGCCACAGCCGCACTGACAACGTGGTGCACCTTACCAAAGAAGCAACTGAAGATGAAGATAGATAGCTGGATACAAACGAGAGCATATGCCATGTGGAGGGAGCGAAGCATAGCATGGATGGAAAAGCATCACGCCAGCACAGCCTTGCTCAAGCATTGCTATACAGGCAGTCAACAAAAGCAGATTCTTTGTGAACCATTCTTGAAGCATGACGATCGACAGACAGCGCGTTTACGCAGCCGCCTATTGTTGAGCCGTGCTTCATTTGCTCAGCGTCGGCACGCTTATGCTAACACCAGTGCACAATACGCTCCATCAGCGGACTGTGCATGGTGTGGTGTGGGCACAGTCGAGTCAGCTGAGCATATACTGCTACAGTGTCCACGCTTCGATCAGCTGAGGTATGAGTTACAGGTTCACTTGTACAGCTCATTCCTCACTGATCTGCATGTGGTGTTTCATGGTGCATTAACGATGGCAATGACGACATCTGCTTCGACCATTTTCTCTTCTTTGTTCCCTCATATTCCGTCCACTCGTCGCGATCGGCATCGTTTCTTACGTGCAGTACTGGAAGATACAGGTCACTTTCTACGATGTATTAACTCTGTTCATCCGTTTTAAATTAAATGAAATAAACGCTGCAAGGGATGGTGTATCATAGAGAGCAGCGCGCGACCTATTGATTCTAGCTAGTGCGATTTGCTAATGCAGCATTGAAATGAGCAGGGCATGTTGTTTCGTAGAAGAACATCGTTGTATGATTGTTTTTAATAGGAAATATCTAGCTAATCCTTAGTCAGGAGAGGGGTTTCTTTCCCCGCTGAGCTCACTTTCGTGTGCATCGATAGATAGCTCGCAGGGTTTTGCTCTCTAGCTGGATGGCTTGGCTAGACCTGCTCGTAGCATTGGAAAGAGTGTACGAGTTAGCTAACGCAAAGTGAAGCGGCTTGTATGACTGATGTACTTTGAAAAACAAAAGTTAGTTACTTGCTATTTGCTATTTAATGGTTCTATATGTTATCAACACACAGATGATCCATATTAGAGGACAGCTTCAACCACTCAACCACAGTTGTTTCCATTGAATAGAACAAGCCGATTCCACTTCCAGAACGTCGCACAGATGGGTCAGGAATTCACGACAAAGTGCGACTTGACAGGAACACGTGTCTTGTGGGTTTGAATGGGAAGCAAAAAAACTTTCCATGGATCAGGATTCATTGTTTTCTGCGCCGGCGCATACATGTCTCTCATCAATTGTCCTTTCCAAGGTGTTTTTCTTTCTTTTTCAAAACACTAAAAGACTGTACGACTGAAAGAAGGTAAGCTGCATCGTTTGAATAAATAGCACCAAAGACTGAGTGTATTCATCTTTTACTATACTCGTTTGATCGTTTATGTGTCTGTTTGCTGTTTCTGAACGCAGAATGTGTCGTGTTCGTGATTGCCGGATGAAGCACTTGCATCATTATTGCAAGATGTGTCGTAAAGTTGACGTCGATCATTTTGCCGCCAACTGCCCGAATTTCATAGACTATTTTAATCGTTCTGTTCTGCGTGGAGACTTTCATGTCGAAGGTCATTTTGAGGGTCATCCGGGACGTATCATTACGCTGTTTCATGAAACTTCTATGGAGAATGCCATTGCAATTTATTCGGAGAAGAAATTCAAACCAAGTGTTTCTGGGATGTTTGGAGCAGCATGTTACTTTGCAACAACAGCACAAGACACGCGATATAAAGCAAATCATCATGGTGTGTACATTGTCTGTTTGGTTCGCGTGGGTATCAGTCTTGTACAAAAGTCTGGAAACCCGTCTCTCACTAAGGAAGAAGTCGAAAAATTTGGATGTAACAGGTACGTCCTTTCGCCTCCAAAAACATGAACAGTCTTGATTTATCCTTCTTGTATTACACCTTTTGTATAATATCTTTGTCCAAAGTACGGCCCAAGTCTCTACCAATGTATATGTGTGCCTTGTTCGTGTTTTCTTTTTCTACTCTGTCTCAGTGTTTATGCTACTGGTTGTGTAAGGAGCCCAGAATTCGCTATTTATAATACATCTGATATCCTCACCAGAGAGTTCTATAGAGACATTGAATCAATCGAGCGTAACGAGCCGTTCGTTCCAACAGCTGCTGATCTTCCAAATTCTGTTCCACCACCACCTATTATTCCACAACCACAGCCTTTACCTGTACAGCCTTTACCACCATTACAGTCTTTACCACTAGTACAGTCTTTACCATCATTGCAGCCTTTACCATCATTACAGCCTTTACCACTAGTACAGCCCTTCACACCAATCACTTTTATACAGGCTCCTTTACAACAAACTTTGTTTCAAGCACCAGGTCTGTTAATGCCACCCTTTTATCAACAACCATTTTCTACTATCAATGGTGTGCCTTCAACAACTGCGCCACTATTCTTCTGTAACGTCCAAAATTCATTTCTTTAGCTGTTCCTGCATATGCCTAATATATACACATGTCGATAAGTTTGGTCCACGCAAAATTCATTCAAAGCCGTAAATAGCGAACAAGGCTGTCTTCTAATCATACGCAACATGTCCCAGTCAACACAATACATAACCAGTAGCTCTCGATCGCGCATCCAAACATAAACAGCAAAACATTATCAGCAAGACACAAACAGAAAAGCATAAACAAACTATCCTGTCTTCTCATTTTGTACGAAGTTTTTGACTATATCCTCTGCAACAACATATACACACGACACGATATAGCGTAACGATTCGGACATAGTCCATATAGCCAACATGTTCACAGCTCAAAAATAAAGAGTCGTTCAAATGACGCCTACGTTTGTGTTTCCCCTTCTTTTCGGTCTGATTGTACTGCGTTGCTTTTTTCTTTTTCTCCTGGCGACAATGTCTCCTCGCGCTTCCTCTGCTTCTGGCTCTTCTAACAAGTCCCTGCATAAAAGGATACGGTCTGCGACAAGCGAATGTGTGAATTGTGGAGCACCAGTGGATTCGGAGAGTGATGGATCTGAAGGCTTGTGCCATTTATGCAGAGAAGAGATGTCAGAAACAAACACCAAATCATCAGACAGGTAGAAGAAAAGCAGCAATTGAGGCTGAACGTGATATGTGTGTGCGTGTCAAATGCTAGTGTCATCGTAACATCTCTATGTATGCGCGACTGTTTAACTCTGCTGCAGGAAACGTCCAAGAACGACGGGCCTTTCACACATTTCGTCTTCTTCTGATGCTTCCGCTGCTTCCGCTGCTACGAGTGAGTCTTCCTCCTTTCTGTCCTCTTCTTCTGTCACTTCTCCTCATTCTGTAACCTCTTCTTTGAAGATCCTGACTTACAATATTCATGATGGATTTCTGGATGAGAAGGGTAGAAGCACTTTTAAACCGATGACTCAATGGCTTGAACAGATCCAACCAGATGTCGTGTTATTTCAAGAAGTCACATTCGAAGAAGTCAGTCGGAAACAACTGATGGAAACGATGAAAGCGGCTGGATTTCGGTATATTTCATTGGGATGGACACATCCACCGTTTCAAGGGAGAAAAGAAAAAGACTTTTATGGTCAGTGTACAGCTTCCAAAATTCCGTTCGTAGGGAATCCTCATTCGATTTATTTAGAGAAAGATCCGCTACAGAAACTTGGTAGAAATGCATTGTGTGTTACTCTTACCAATGGTCTGACAGTGATTAATACACATTTGGATTGTTTTGATCGCACAGGAGAAACAAGATTAAAACAAGTCAATCAGATCTTTGACTGGATCAACTCAAAAACACGCAAGAACAACACGTTCATATTGGCAGGGGATTTTAATACAGAGAGAAGGAAAAATTACAGTGACAGTACCTGGGAAAGATTGCAGAAAGAATACATTATAGAGACAGAGACATTAGATTTTATTGAGCAAAAAATGGAAGGAAAGAAGTGTGTTTGATGTTCTCAACACAAGATGTCCACCAACACGAGTCAAAACGGATAGATGCATCGACTTTATGTATTGTATCGATCCGAAACATCGTTTAACTGTGGAATCTGCCCAGGTGTGTAATGTCGATTATTCGGATCATTATCCGAAATGAGCTTCGATCGCACTATCGTCAGCAAATTAAAACAAGCAAGTGTTCCCTTTTTTGTAGCACTCGCCGAACAGGAATAGCATCTGTACCAATTGACACAAACTCACTACTTTGCAATTCGCATATCCGCATAGCCTTTTTGTGTATTATTCGTTTAGATATTCACTGTGATACTATATATTATATTCTAACAATGTTCCAATCTGTGTTAGTCGAAGCAAATCAAGCATTGAGATTGCGGATACATAGTACAGGCAGCACAATCTGTAAGCACATCAAAGGAATTCGTTCTCGTATGAACAAAACGGCCTCAAAAACGGGATGAATGGAGGCGAAAAAAAGAATACACTTACTATGTCTCACTTGTTATTTTTTTTTTCCATTGCTTGCCTGGTAAAAAGAACAGCCACAAACGTCGGTCGATTGTTATCGTTATTGTTATCGTCAGAATGAACAACCACTTGGATCTTGCACGAGCATGGTTTGACAACATCAAAGAAAGACCATAAACTTTTCATGGAACAGAAGCAGCTCACACTGTCACATGAAATTGACCATTTGAATTCATCAATCAAAGAAACAAGACATCTAATATGGAGCCTGAACGCGATGATCCCAAACACAAACATGTCATTAGATACACCCGCTGCACGTGTACGCAAAGAAGTCGTGGTTGTTTTTGAGGACTTTCTCCTAACTAGGGAAGGTAGTATGCTGAGACAAGAGCGAATCAACAGCCTGCGACCTAGATCAAATAGAATCAATGTACAATCCTGCTCTGTAACTAGCTAGGCTCGACGCATTTCACACTCTTAGTTCCCCTTAGTAACTCTCAGCAGATTGTTTATTGTACAGTCGCTAATATTGGACAGTCCGATTATTGAGAATTTTGCAATCACTATCACTACTCAATTTCGCTTCGCAAATGAAATATATCAATAAGTTACTATATTGGATAGTCGTAATCTTGCACGACTGATCGAGTGCTTGCATTCGTTAGTGCTGACTGTTTGATTTCCTCGCCGACGCTTGCCGCCTTCTGTTTGTTTGTTTGTTTGTTGATTGATAGACTCTCCCCGTTCAACTGGTCGTTGTCGATGAGGCGTCGCCAAAAGACCTCATGACGATGGGACGAGCCTTCAAAAATATCGATGCCCGAAGCCGCAGCAATCGATTCGTTCCTGTCCATCCACATGATCAATTCTTATCCCTGGTACATGGTCGTATACCTGATGGACTATTGGTTGTATGACGTGTTGAATAAACAAATCGCTATGACGATAAAAGAAGAACTCATGGTTCAGTCGGTTCAACACATAATCAAACATTCGACCATCAACCACACCAGCATCAATGTCAATACGAAATCGGACATGACCACATAAAGCAGGAGAGGTTAAATACATCTTGATCGCCTCACGATTCAAGCTACCAAACCCCAACAAAAACATACAGTTGCAACAGTACATTAGCCATATCTTTCACGAATGGAGTGTTCTTTCAGGCCATTCAAATCGAATGTTACCTTATCCAGTTCATATGCATCAAGCATAGATGAATTCTCATTTGTTCCAATGCTCTCGCCCACTCCCTCTCAATTGCACCGATATCAACGTCCGTGACCAGTTCGTGTTCGGGAGGACACCATTGAAGAGGAGGAATAATCCCGGTCAGGAAACATTGAGAAGTTGGGGCAGAACGACATAAAAACAGATGAAATGAACTAATAAAAACAAAAGCAAAAAGAGCCCAACGCATGGCGCTAAATCTCAGAAAAAAAGGAATTGATTGAGCCGATGATCCCAAGCAGAACTACCAGAGCAGAGAAAGTATCAAGTGTCACATACACGAACACAGGGACGCGGATTCAAAAGGAAAAAGGAGGATCTAGCTACAGCAGAAGACAAGAGAAGAATGGAAACAAGAAGGTGAAAAGGGGCGAAAGAAAGGAAAGGAGAACGTGGGATGGAGGCATGTCCTTCAGTGAAAATGATTCTTCACAGTCGGGTGACCATCATCGAATAGAAAAGCGCAGCGGATTAGAAGAGAGAGAAAGAGAGAGAGAATGGTTCGAACATTGGTTAGGAACACTCTTAGCAGGAATGTGCATTCAGTTTTATTCAGTGAGTGATTCCGATGCGAATATATTATGCGTTTTCGTGCTAATGTTGAATATCGCTGTAGTGATATTAGGAATAGGAGTGATGATCGGGAAAGGAGGTCTGATCTTCAAGCGCTTCCAAGAATCAGCTGTGAAAGGACATTCGACACAGAATGGAATGATGAAATCACTGGAAGAGGAAGAAGCAGAAAGAACGAAAGAACATGCTGTCGAGTTACAGATGATCAATCATCCTCTGCTTCTGTTCCCGTCTCTGTGTTTCCACCCCCTACCTATTGCTCCATCGTCACCTTCTCGTTCCTCTCTCTCTATCGATCTTCTCCTTCTTAATGGTGTTCACAAATGTGTTAAGGGAAAGAGAGAGAGAACAAGAGAGGCAAAAAGCGGTTCAGACTTCGACAATCATGTAGCAAAGCAGACGCAGACATGAGGTTCGTCGAGAAGAAAAAATGCGACGCGCGGAAGAAAAGAAGGAGATAGAGAAACAAGAAGAGTCAAAAGAGCGCAGCGAACTACATACGAAAGAGAAGAAAATCAAGCGCCAAAAAAAAGGTGACAAGACGATCCAAATTCGAAACAGAAATCGTATTGTCAGCTGCAGCACACCTAAATTGATACAAGAACACAAAAGCAAAACATTCGTTTGGTTGGTATGTACATTGAGTGACTGATGAACGCACACAAAAGGGGAACAGCCAAAAAATCTGCCAAGGTGACAAGTGGCTGCATTGTGTCTATTTCGCCTTCATACATACACATATATTTGTTCGGGTGTACATTTGAACACTTTCTGCGTGGTTAATATGTGTTGTTTGTGTTTAGTTGATCGAAAGATGTCGTTTTTGGCTTTTGACACTTTGTTTGCACGGATGGTACTTGTTTGCATGAATGGTGCTTGTTTGCCTGCTTGGTTGTTGTTCTTTCTGTTTTTGTATGTACATATGTATTGAATGATTTGTATGTATTGTTTCAATAGTGGATGTATTGTATCGCTTGTGTGCGTTGGGTCTCGGCCGTGTGGAACCGAGGGACACCCCCCTCTGTGGAGAGCCCGTTCTGGCCTTTTTTTGTCTGAGGAAACAAGCCTTTTCCCAACGAAACAAGCCGGCTCCCAACTCCCCCTGGATTTGGTTCCTCGCGCTTCCTTTTTCCTCCGTGTCTGCGCACCATCCCAGTCGCGGGCTTCGCCGGTTCGAATCCGCTGTTGGCAACAAAGAGTTTTTTTTTGGTTTCGACGGCTTTTTTCCTTTTTCCATCATGTTCTGTTACAGTGTCCGCAGTTTGATCGACAGCGCTATGAGCTGTCAGTGACTATCAGTAATGTGTTCCTATCTGAAATTCAACAGCCAATGCCACAACCACTTTCCATGGACATGATGACGTCCGCCTCTAGCATTTCCTCTCTTTACTCTCATACAGATAGCCATGCTAGCAAGTCCGCCAGGAGCAGAGTGCTCCGCACTGTGCTTGAAGCGACCGGCTCTTTTCTCCGTACTGTTCATGCCCTTCGTCCCTTTTGAATCTATCACCCGATTATTGCTGTCTCGGTTGAGTGCGACACTGAGAGAGATACGCGCTGTTAGCAGATGTCAGTGCAACGTGAAATGAGCTGATAGCTGAGCTGAGGCTCATCACCGCCAGTAAACAGGAAGGATATAAACAGGGGTTGGCTTGTTCGCATCGAATCATGCGGTGTGATTGGATGGTCGAACATCTACATGATCTGTGTCGGGTGAGGGGTTTCTTTCCCTACTGAGCTGCCTGGTGTTGACCGCTGTTGTGCATGTGTTGTATTCGCCTATGATAGCTCGTAGGGTTTTGCTCTCTAGCTGGAAAGATTGTGTGGCCTTGTTTATTGCGTTCGAGAGTACACGAGTTAGCTAACATTGTTTGTGAAGCGGCTCGTTCAGCTGATGTACAATGACAAATTTAAAGAAAGTTCCTTTTTCCATCATGTCTTCTCCTTCCTCTTATTCTTCGTCTTCCTCTTCGTCAGATATTGATTCTTCTTCTGTGAGGGATCATCGCGCTCCAGCCAATAAGCGTCCTCGTCGCCTGTCCTCGTCGGATCGAACGCGTCGGTACATTCCTCGCACTCCTCGTTGTAAGTGTTGTGGGAAGGATGAGCCTTGCACACGGATCGGCTGCGAGCAGTTCATACGCAAACTTCATGAGAAACACCCTGAGGTGCGCGGAACGATTGATCTCGATCAGCAGGTGGAGAAAATCACTCCGATCGCGTCGGCATTGAAAAAACGACGACAGCCTCCTCGTCACGACAGTTATGAGAACAATGCAGAAGGGTTTTTCGTGCACGGACGTCCGATGACGACAACTGAATATGAACAAGGAAGTGGCTGGGTCTGTGCACAGACCCTGTATCGTGATCACGTCAGGTGGCGAGGCGCGCGAAGATGCTTCCGAAGTCAAACCATCACTGTTCGAGATTTCGACATTCCTATGCGCCTCCTTTATAGCTCACAAAGATACCGTCGCGCATTGATCAGAGCGGGCGTTGTTCAGACCACATCAGCGAATTTACAAAGCATCGCTGAAACATACATCAACAGAAGCACACAATGAACAATGAGAAACATCAAAAGGAAAAAATACGGTTTTGACACAGAACACAAAGAGAGCAAATAGCCGAACAATTCAGAAACAACGAAACGGAAAACATACAAAAAAAACAAAGAAGAAAAAAGAAGAACAGACATCCAACAAAGCATATGTATGTAGAAAAAATTGTACACAACTTCAGGACTTTCACTCTTTCCCTTTTCTCTTTTCCTTTCTCTTTCTCTCTCCTTCTCTCCCTTAAGGAATGGCTTCAAACAGCACATTAAACTCTTCCGTCAACCCTGTGAGCGTCTTCACCACATCGGATTGTTTCGGCTGTGGGTGTGTCGACCCTGCAACAACCAAAATTAAATTTAAAGAAACAATTCAATGCCCTCCGCACAAAACGAACCCAAACTAACATTTGAACGGCTACCAGTGTTATATTCTTCTGCTACATTCTTCTACTAATATGCTAATTCTATTCTGAAGCACAAATAAAATTCAATGAAAAACTGCGAAAAAGATGTCTTGCCCATGGTCCTTCTGGTGTACTCAACAGTCTCTGTTTCCTCTGTGCAGATGAGCTGACAATACTAATACTGCTCATCCCTGCCATCTGTTCTGCTTTCTGCGCTCTCTCTTCTGCTGATTTACGTGCGATTTCTGCTTCCTTTGCTCGCTTCACTGCACCAACCAATTGCTCTTCGGCTGAAGTTAAATCCGATTCTAAAGCGGTTAACATACTACATTTACGATCAAAGGAAGTAAGAAAATAAGAAAGAAGAACAAAACAAACAAAGAAGATACAGATAGAGGCAGTGAGGAGATTTGGACAGCATGAAAAAAATGGCAGCGGCATGTTCAACCAAAAAGACAAGAAATCGCGTAATCGCTCTGACTTTACCGCTTTCAACTCTTTCTCTTTAGCTGCCACTTGCTCTTTCAATTCTTCAATTTCTTTCTGTCCTGACAGTTCCAGTTCTCCTCTTTCCGCTCTCAAACTCTTATTCTCTCTTGTTAATCTCTCATTTCCTTCTTGTATTTGACTGAGTTGTAGCTGCGTCTCTGTTAGTTGTGACTTGCCTGTGTGAGCTGTCGCTGTGTTTCTGATAGTTGTTGACGTAAGTCAGTGAGTTGAGAAGAAATGAGATTGACATTAGAAGAAGAGGAAGAAGTAGAAGAAGAAGATTGTGTGGTTCGAGAGAAAGAAGAAGAGGGTTCACCTTCATCTGTGCCATCTGTATCTCCTGTTATTCCTCCGTGCCATCTGCTTCTCTAACTCTTTCTCTCTCACTTTATGTTCATTTTCAATCTGTTCTCTCAATGTATCAATCTCTTTTTCTCTCTGTTCCCATTGTGTTCTTCTATCTTGTTCTACTGTTTCTATCTCTTCTAACCACTCTCTTTCTTTCTGTCTGATCTCATTCTGTTTCTCTTCTGTCAGTTTATTTATAACTGCTTCTATCTCAGCGTCTTTTGCCTTTTGCCACTGTTCATTCTCTTCTTCTCTCGCTTTTAGCTCTTCTTTTCTCAGCTTTTCAACTTCTTCTAATCTTTTTGCTGTGTCACCGATTTTTGTTTCCCATTCCAGATTGACTGCTTCTAACTTCTCTGCCCATACCCTTTTTCTTTTTCTACTCTCTCATTCAATTCTTCTAGCTGTCTCTCTATATTTTGCTTCTCTTCTAACAGTTCTTTCACCTGTGCACTTGGATTTGTGTTTTCTAGTCTTTTGTTGTGCCATCGTGTTTTTCATCTCTCCTATCGTACTGTCTAATGGGGAAACCACTGTTTTCGCAGTAGCAGACAAACCCAAATGTGTCGGATTACTAAACGGATCGTCAGGGTCTTTCTCTGTTTTTCTCTTGACTTCTTCTTCTTTCCATTTCTTCTTGTATTTCTCAACTCTTGTTGTGTCTCATTTAATATCGTCGTAATCGCGGAATGTTGTGATTTGTAAGAGGTGAATTGGAAGCGTTCAGTAGTTAATTGGTTGTGTAACTTGGTCATAGAGTGTTACCGTGCGGCTAATGAAAGAAGAAAACAAAAAAGAGCAAAAAAGAGAGTGAATATGGAGCAAGGAGCGTTAGAATGTATAGCAGAAAAATCAAATTATTTGCTCTTGGTTTTCGTCAGCTCTATGTTATTGCTCGTTGTTCAATACAGTTTGTTTTCACTGTATCTAATTCGGTGAAAGATAAGAAGGAATTAACTGCATCAGACATTGCAGAGGGAAAGGAAGAAAAGAGGATAAGAAGAGGAATCAGATGAAAGAAAAGAGATAGAGAAACAAGAAGAGTCAAAAGAGTGTAGCGAACTACATACGAAAGAGAAGAAAACCAAGGACGAAAACACGAAAAAACGAAAAGGTGACAGGCTGATCCAGATTCGACACAGAGATGATGTTGTCAGATGCAGCACATCTAAATCAATACAGTAATACAAAAGAAACAGATTTGTGAAAACGATACATGCCTTGAGTGCACACGAAAGAAAGGTGAAGATCTGGGAAAGCGACAAGCGAGTACATAATGCCCATTTCAACTCCATGCATGCACATAAATGTGTTCGAGCATACATTTGAACATTTTTACTGTGGTTGGTATGTGCTGGTAGTGGTTGGTTTGATGTAAAAAGCCCTGTTCACTTTTGAGCGCTTTTGTGCATGCCTGTTACTTGTTTGCCTGCTTGGTTGTTGTTCTTTCTGTTTTTGTATGTACATATGTATTGAATGGTGTATGTGTGTTGTTTCGACAGTCGATGTATTGTATAGAAGATACTTCGTGCTTCGTGGTTGTTGCTTGTGTGTGTCTGTGTGTGTTGGTCAGGTTGTTTGTTGTTCCGTTTGTGTGTCAAGTGTCTTGTTCTTGTTCCGGTTCCATTGTCTTTTGCGCGCCTTTTTGTCTTTTCGAAGGTTCGATTGTTCGCAGTCCTTTTTGCTTGCAGAAGTGGTCCTTTTTTTGCTTGAACCTGTTTGTGTGCTATGCTATGAGGCGTTGATCTGTCTTTCTACTTGTTTGTTTGTGTCCGCTGCTGCTCCTCGGGTTCATTGGTGCTTTCTGAGCCAGCTTTGGACGTACTCTCGCATCTCCGCCTGTGTGACTGGCTCATCTTCAAAGAGGCCGGTGTGGTCGATCACCTGACGAAACCAGCCTGCACCTGGGCGTACCAGCATCCGTGCAGCTCTGAGCTTGTCCGGCACAGCCAAAGCACGGCTAGGGCCACACCGGTGAAAGAAGCCCTGCTTTCTCTCCTCAGTCCACCTGGCGATGTAGCTGTCCCCTTCTTCGCGCCAGATTCGCTGCAATCGGCACCAGTCCTGGCCCAGTGCATAGTCTTCCTCACTCAGCCCAAAGCAGCCGTGGTTGTGAGGAAGGCCGGCGTGCTCAGGATTTCGGCGATATTGGCATCCGTTCCTGATGCAAGACGCCGCGTGTGATCGGCGCATCAGCTCAGGGATAAGACCATTTGTAGTGCCATAGACGAGCCGCCACAGAAAAGCGATGAGATGAAACAGTGTAAACCGACGACAGCGGGAGTGAGCGGCACAGTCTGAGCAACGGCGAGCGAGTGGGTTCACCATGATGGGAGTTGTGGAGAGGAGGGGAAGTGTCTGAAGAGAAAGGTTGTTTGAGGGGAAAGGTTGTCTGAAGGGAAAGTGTTTTCCGTTTGTCGGGCACGGCAGAGTAGCGGTCGTTGTGTAGTTGGAATTTTTTTTTTGGTTCCGTTTTTTTTGGCGTCCGCCCGATGACCCGGAAATCACCCGGACCAGTGCAGACAGGTTTTTTTTCTCCGGCTGTTTCCCTGCGGCGCTTTTTTTGGCCAGCTTTGAGACGCCCGCCAGGCAAAGGGGCCAAGGGTCAAAGCTCGAAGGTCTCGGCGGCAGCCACTGAGCCACTTTTACCACGCCCGCTTGAACAAAAAACACTGTTGGCACAACAACTCCGCAACTGCGAGATGGCATATCGAACAATCAGATACAACAACAACATACACACACACACACAAAAAAGGAGAAGCGACAAGTCAAACAAAGTGATCGGGCGATTTTTTTCTTTTTGTTGTTTGTTTTCTGCTTTTTTGGGTTGTTTCGTTCATTGCCACAGAGATACAAATGACACTAAAGAATTGAAGAAAGATTCTTTTTTGCACAGAGCACAACAGAAAAACGTGAAAGAAACAAACGAATAGAGGAACAATCAAGAAAAAGAAGCCAAGCAAACAAAAGGAAGAACACAAAGAAAACGAAACGAACACAAACAAACAGAAGAACAAGTTGGATAAATTGAGAAAATATGTATCAACCTTTCCCTTTTCCTCTCTCCTTTTTTTCTTTCTCTTTCTCTCTCCTTCTCTCCCTTAAGGAATGGCTTCAAACAGCACATTAAACTCTTCCGTCAACCCTGTGAGCGTCTTCACCACATCGGATTGTTTCGGCTGTGGGTGTGTCGACAGCGATTTCAGTGCAGAAGTTAGACGGCCGAGTAATAATAAGGACCATTCATTGAGGAGCTGCCATACTTCAATCCATGCATAGAAGTGTTTGGGATTGCCGATAGTAGCAGAAAGCGATAAGAAAGGACAACGTAACAATGATACGCATCTTTGCCATACTAACCCTTCTCGATTTGAGTAATGCTGATCGTGTTATCAATTTTGCCATCTGTGGGTAGAACATACTGATGTTTTGCCCAAACCTATGCAAAACAAGCCAAGTCATTGAAAAGAAATTATACAGACAACAGGAGAAGATATTTTGATCGTACGAAAAGTCAATGTGAACTGTAAAAATAGGCGAGAAACAAATTTGTTCGTTCACTTTTGTAACATACATTTGTACACATCAGATAAAAACATGCTGAAACTGTTGTTCAATTTTTTTGTTGCCTTTTCACTCACATATCCTGACTCAACACAAGATTAACAGTGACGATGGCAACATCTGCGTGTTTGAATAGAAAAGTTTCGTCATTTTGCAACGAGAAAGACTTTCATCCTGAAATGATTCGATTCATGACACGACACCAATTGAACAAACGGTCACAAAAAAAACACACAAGATCGTGACATTGTTCGACGCATTTGTGTTTGCTTGTAAGAAACGGGATTTGGAGCTTGTTGCTTGGGCACCCGATAAACAAAATTGGTTAGAATTCGAAAATCGAGAGTGGAGCATGACGACATTAGCTCTTGTACGATCCAGTAACAAAAATCTCATCCATATGGTTTTCAAGCATCTGTACGATAAAAACCACGAGGAGTTTATGGAAGCGTTTGCAGACATATGTGTTTGTGAATACGCAATCTCAAGACATAGGCCTCAGCGTATTTTTGGCTCTATTCAAGCGTTGATCGACCTGGTACAGAAACATCAAACGCCAACTAAATTGAGTAACGCAAGTCTGCTTGCAATACTGAAGCACGCCATTGATTTCCGCGATTTCAAAACCATGCGCATCATTCTGGAAAGTAAAATGATTACACGATCGGAATGCGACGCGGTGCTCGAAAGTCTGCAAAAACACGTGGTCAATTCAGACGTCCGTTACTTTTTCATTGTCATGGGTATGACAACGAATTTCGACGAAACACCGTTTTTTTTCAAGCCAGGAGACACAACGAACCTTGGCTTGATTGTGCACAATAACGGGTTTACAAATACGAATGATCTCAAGCATGTACAATGGGCTAATGATGTGGTACGCGAACAAGCACATAAACATTTCAAGGGATATTTTGGATGGAAACAATCTATGTTAGATATGGTAAAGATCTTCACTCCTATTGCTGCTGACATTGTCACAAACATACTTTCTAATTATATCTGAAGTGATTGATTGCACAAAGTGATCTTGATTATTTTATTTCAAACATTCAGCACATGCAACTAATTTATCACATGGTTTTATTCAAAAAGCCATCCAAATCAATACCTATTTGGGCGATGGATCAGCTCGAATCGAGAAATCGAAATCGCCTATACAAACGTCGCCTTTACTTTGTATGTTGATTGCGTTGCTATTGAGAAATATATCGAGTTCAGCCTGCGCTTTGGTCAAATTGGACTCATTCAATACTGGATCCAGTGTTGCTTGAAAATTACCAATCATAATTGAATCAGCTGGTATCTGTTGTTGCTGGTTTTCAACGTGGTTTGTTTTTCGGTTGCTCATTGTGATGAAACAAAGTAAAAACTTTTTGATCTACCAAAACTTACAGACAGCGCCACAGTTGTTATAACTAAACGACAATGCATTTACTACTTTGTCAGATGCATCTGCGAGATCTTCTTGGTATTTAGTGAGAAGAGATAGCGGTAGATTCGCCGCATACACGATGAATGACAACGACGATGACCTATTTTGAGAGAACGAAAGCTGTTTTGTACTGTGGATTGGTGTATATGTTTGGCATGGCGAATGCTTCAAGAAGAATTTCTCTGCGAAAACATGGGCCTCCATTTAAATAAATTATCATCCATGTACTAGTTACTTACACATTCTAGCTACAGAATTATAATTAGCAACATCCTACTATCCTCGATGTCTTCCAGCAACATTTTTTTTTAAAAAAATACCATTCGCAAACTCTTTAGAATTGGACTGTCCATTTATAGCGACTGTACAGTAAATAGCTGTTGCTTATGTACATTTGCAAGAATGGACCGTCAAAGATGAACAGACAATGAATTTATGGCTCGAACAATATTTTGACTTTCTATATTGATGTCCCATTTTAGAGAAACATGGTCTAAAATTTATGTGGACGAAAGTTTATAGTGAGCAAGTTCCAACTAGTCCTTCGAAATTTGCAAAGTGAGTTTTGTATATGTAACCAAAGTCTCCCAACCTCACTCAGTAATGAAAAATATGAAAATGTATTTATGTTTCCAACTTCATTCATTCATGCTAAATTCATGGTGTATATGTGTTATAGATGACGCATACGTTGTGTGAGCTAAAATAATTTTAGATAATTTCTTCAGATGAGTTACATATGTATTGCCATATACTTTTGACATTGCAATCATATTCTCTATAGCATTTTGACTATTTTTTGTGGTTGACACATTTTAGATACACACTCCTAACTTTTGGTGGAACGAGTTTTTCAGCGAGCACATTGTACGAAGCATTTTCATTCAGATGAAGTGATCAGCGAGAAATATTGAAAGTCATTCTAGAAAATGTTGCCAATTTGCATATTGAAAAAGTTGAATTGAGTCTGTACATTGTAATATTCGTTTGCCATGTACGAGCTTATTGTAAATTCGCAGTGAACATGTTTATCGGATGACGAATATGTTCTCTATTCGAAACCAAATTTGTTCAATCTATATGCTTGCTGCAGACATTGAATATCATCTACAATGTTCACATTGTCAATACTGGAATATGCACTTTGCATAGTACATTCTATTCTATCATCATGTTAGCAATTTTTCTGGTTCAACATAATGATTGCATAAAATAGTACAAAGAATGATGTTACTAATACAATTGGTTTTATGCCTTTATAGTCAATATTGATAACATGAGAAGATGTTGAAGGTGATATTTTGACTTTCTGAGAAGATGACCCATTTTAGAAAAACACCTCTTAAAATATTTTCGACCAAAGTTTTTAGTGATCATGTTCTGAGTAGTCCACCAAAAGTTCGGAAGTCGGTTTACAAAATGTGTCACCCAATTTCCTTAGTGAAAACGTTGTTTGAGTTTGTACATTGCAAAATTTGTTTCTAAACAACTAGCTGATTGTAAATTCGCGTTGAACATGTTTATTGCATGAGGAGCATGTTGCCTATTCTAAATCAATTATGTCCAGTTGTTATGTTTCATGCAGATATGACACTCCATCTACACAGTTTACATTTTCAATACCAAAATGTGCATTTTGTACTATACACTCTATTCTATGACCATGTTGGTAATTTTTCTACTCGAACACATTGATTGCATAAAATAGACAAATAACAATGTTGTTAATAAAATTGATTTTATGCATTCATGATCGATATTGACTGAATGAGAATATGTTATGTGAACTTTTTTGACTTTCAGTGAGGATGACCCATTTTAAAAAACCACACTCAACTTTTTGGGCAAACAAGTTTTTAGTGAGCAAGTTCCCACTAGTCCACTGAAAGTTCAGAAGTCAGTTTTGCGCGAAGCATTATCTTTCAGACAATAAATGTGACAAAAGTCGCTCAACCTGTGTCTGTAATACTGGAATTTTCATTTTCATTTTGTATTATTCATTCAATGCTATCATCATGATGCACAATTTCCTAGCTAAGCATACTGATTGTATAATAAAGTTGGTTTCATATTGACAAAATGCAAATATGCTATATGTGATATTTTGACTTTCTGAGAAGATGACCCATTTTAGAAACATGCTCTAAAATTTTTGTGGACGAAAGCATTGTCATCCAGACAAAGTGAGAAAGTTCCAAGTGGTGTACCAAAAGTTTGAAAGTCAGTTAGTAAATGTCATCCAAAATGTTGTTACAAATGTCTGTTATTAAAATTTGGGTATTTGGTAAAGTTTACATATTTTAAGTGTGTCTTGTTCGCACCTATTTCATGTTGAATATATATATGTTAGCTGCAACATACATTGTACACTAATTTATATAGCCGCTGCATCGATTTCTAAGCATGATGTATGAAACACCATCAAATATGTGCATATTTTCAATGGTGAAATTTGCATTTTGTATCATTCATTCAGTGCTATCATTATCATGGGCTGCTCATTTTGTGAATATTATGAAACCAACAAGCGGTTCTTGGCGTGAATGGATTAAGCAACTGCCCAAATCATGGTGGAAGGCGCTGGTTACAGCAGTCATTAATGTGGATGATGCTGTTGATGCATTCCCTGAGAAATGCACTGCCTATATGATTATTGGAGTCAAAGCAGCGCTTGCCATCTACTGTATTGGTCCGTTTTATTGGATTGCCACTAACTATAATCACTCACTGTCTTATCCCGATTGGCTAGCTCAACCGCACGTCGTCAGCTGTGTTTTTGCCTTGGGGTTTCTTTTGCTCTGTCTGTATGACTGTTATGCTCTACGGCGCGCTTATGAGACCAATTGTCTAACTGTCTGTTGATTTTGTTTGGCCACTTTGGTCTGATTGTTTTTGCCTTTACCCCAACCTGACAATTTTAGTGCGCTCATTTCTGTAGCGGAAAAGTTCACTTCAATCAATTCAGGATTATTTCAGTTCCATCGTTTGTGTCCGTCGACGTCGTTTGTGCCCATCATACGGCTGTCGTTTTTTGGAAACAGAGAGAAATCAAACGCGACGCATTGCAAAAGAAGGAGAATTCTTAAAATGATTAATTTACAGTCAATTACGGCAAATTGCCAAATTTCGGGCAATTTTGACTTTTCGCGCGCAGCTGCCACACATGCTCATCTATGGATGATCCAATGAAATAGCAGTATAAACGTGTAGTACTAATCAAGAGCTACATTATAGTGAGGTTTATTTGGCAAAAAAGTAAGAGTAGAGGGATTGAACTGAAGACCAAAAACAGGCTCGAATTTTCAAATTTGTCGAGCTGTTCGAACCCACCTCTTTCGATCAACAAAAATTTTTGTGCCAATCCGACATCTCAATATTGTGCAACAGGATAAGCTCTATGCAAGCATGCGACGGTTTCAGGCAGCAAACGCCTACTGATGAAGAAATCGAGGATGGCGCAAAAGGTCCAAAATTGATAAATTTGGCAATTAACCGTGATTCGGTGTATGTCAGAAAACCTTCATTCAACATTCCTACAGTGAATTAAGAGAGAAGAAAGAAGAGAGGGTGCGACCCAGAGCGATTGGAGCAATTGCAGCATGCAGAAAATCCCCGACAGTAGCATCTCTTTTCAATGTTAAAAAATTGCATTTGTTGCTTTCGAGACTGACATTTGTGCTAAATATGATTGAAGAACATTGATTGTGCGTATTTGTGCTGCTTTACTTGCTGTTGTGCGTGTGCCAAAGTCTGCGTGAGTGTCTTAGTCTGTGCTTGTTGCTCGACTGTTTGCCTGTATGTTTCTGTCTGTTTTCTTTGTTACTCTTCTCTGACACCATCTACAGGAATGAATGTATAACCAAATCCTATAACGGTTCTCATCTCACTATTATAGTCAAAAGCGACATGACATAAACAGCGGATTAAATGACCTATACAAGTGTAGAAGCAGATCACATGGACAGTAAAAAGAGAGGCAAGAAAGAGCACGTGCACAGCACACACAAGAAGAAGAGCAAACAGCAAAAAAGACAACAAGTCAGATGGTCAGAAACGCAGTGCAGAAAACATAAACACAAACACGCAACAGCGCACAAACGCCTACTGCTGAACGAGCATTGTTTTTTTGCACTCACCATATTTAGTCTTGATACGAACATATAAAGTAAAACTGGTCAGATTAGTCAGACGGGCTGCATAACAAAAGAAAAAACAGAAAACACAAACACAAAACACACAACCGACAAAACAAACACAGAAAACACACGTAAGCAAACACAAGATAGGGAAGAAAAAAAGGGCAAGCAGCGCATGTGTGGGCAGAGCGAAACAATGGAAAAAAAGGATGATTTTTCTCTGTATCTGCTTTGTTGCGGGGTCTTTTTTTCTCCCTACACGATGGTTCTGGTGTTTCTCTGTCTGTCTCTCTTTTTGCTCTCGTTTTGCTCCTGTCGTTTTTTTCTTTTACCTTTTAATTGTTGTTCCTGTATTTTTGCTAATGATGAAACATCAAATAACGAATGATTCGCACGCATTCTGTTCAAAGAATAATGGGAATACGAAGAAGACATACACAGCAACGAGGGAGAGAGAACAAGAGGGAAAAAAAATAACAAATACATAATATACACGCAATGACGTCAGAAAAAGAAAGACAAACAAAGTGTCCCAAATGTTGTTCTTCTGCTGGCTATTTCACTCGATTTGTTGCTACTTCTTTGATCTTGTGTGTTTGTTTCCTTTACCCCTCACGTATGAAAAGACTTCGTAATTCTGTTTGTGTAAAGCCAAACAAACGCTCTGAACAATAAAAGAAGAAGAAAAGTAGACACGCACACACATATACACAGACAAAAAAAAGTCAAAGGCGAAAACGGAGCAAAAGACGGAGGCAAAATGGTGGAATGGAAAAACACTTGCTTTCGTCACATCAATGTTTCTGTTTCCTTACCAAAATGTTGATTACACCTGACAATAATATTTGCTTCATGCACCGACGCTCCATGTACTTTCTTCTCTCTTTTCTTCTTCAATTCTGCTTCCGCATCAATATCCACCGCAATTTCAGCATCAGGATACCATCCTATTTGTAAGCCTGCAAATGGTGCAATGAGGTCTTTCGCACTACTACCACCTTCTATGGCTGTCATAGGAGAGCGCTCAAAGTTTGGACGGAATAAACGAACGCCGGTCAGAACATCAACCAACTCATCAATAGAGGACCAGTCAGCTAAGAGAAAGGAGAGAAAGCAAAAAACAGAAAGAAATACATGAAACTATGACATCAGAAGCACGCCAGAGGAAGTGGTTCAGCAGAAGTAGCACACACACAAGAAATGTGCGAAATCGCAGCAAGATGTTACCTGAAGACCATGTGCGCTCTATACACTGAATACATGCACAATCATTCTCATGCTGTCGTCTCATCGCACTGTTCACTTCTAACTGCAGTTCCCCACAGCTGCTGAGCGAAGCATGATCTCCTCTCTCTGTTAATCTCGCTTGTGTTCTTGCTAAAAAAGCTGCTCTCTGACGTGTTCCTGTAGGCATCATCTCATTGAAGAATGCTGCTACTGTCTCCTGCCCTGTATGCATTGCGACTTCAAACATTCCTGCTAACATTCGTTGAAATGCCTGACTCGCTGCGAAAGAGAGATTACCAGACACATAGTTATTCAACTGTGCACGAACGAGTGAGATCAATGAGCCATCACGAAAAAATGGCTGAACAGCAGAGAGATAATCAGATTCATATGGACGAGGTGAACCGCATAGATCAAAACGACGAAAATGACGACAAACAACAGTAGACAGATCAGAAGGTGGAGCAGGAGCTAATGAACGAGAAGGTGAGAAGGAAGGAAACGATGGAATAGGAGAAGGTTCGGACTGATAGGTTGCAAAGGCGAAAGGTGGGTTGTGTTGATATTGACGTGTATGTGCACGTGTATGTGAACTTCTCGGAATGTCAATAATACTATCATCACTTTCACTCGACGTTGATTTTGTGCTTGGACTATCGGGTTTAGGTGTTATTTCATTTTGTGATGAAGAAGGGAGTGAGAGAGGAATGTATGGAGGCATTGTCGCGTGTGAAGGAAGAGGAGAAATGGACGATGGAAAAGGAGCTGAAATGGGAGGATTAGAAAGACTGTGCGTTGACTGATTCTGGGCTTGCTGCGCTGTCGATGAATTCCATTCATTCTTGTCTGCAAAAGCAAAGTCAACAGCAGCAGCACCTCCTGCAACTGTGTCATTTGACCATGAACGATTCAGAGAAGAAGGTGACAACGATGAGAGTGGAAAACGAGGAGAAGAAGCCAGTGTCGATGATGATAGGAATGAAGATGCGATCAGAGGATCAGGTGAAATAGAAAAAGGGTTCGGATCAGAACGGCGATGAACGAATGGTGAAAAAGGCATCTGATTCAGTGCAGAAGAAAGCGGTGAAAGAAGAGATGAAGGAACAGTTGGGGAAGGAAAAACAGAAGATTCCAATCCATTATTGCTAGAATCGACTTGAGAATACGTCATTGGTAAGGGCATTGAGGTTGATGAAAGAAGGGGTGGATTTGTATGTGGAAGCTGATCAGTGCATAGATTGAGTGTGTTGGGCTGTTGCAGATTCTGTTGCATATTTGATGGTTGATAATCCTGTTCTATTTGTTGCTGCTGTTGCTGATGCCCTATCATTTCACTCGCTTTCTTCACAGTGCACACCGTTTTCTTTCGCTTATCTCTTTTGAAATCATTTGGTCTATCAACACATTGACGATTCAGTCGAACACAGCGAGAGCATGGTCGCGCACTGAAAAAAGAGAAAGAGAAAACAGAGAGATCAAAAAAAGACCAAAAGCATATGTGAGCGAGGATCTCAAAAACACCCTCATATGTATAGTGAAAAGAGAAGATGAAATGACTGTATGAGCCTGAACGAAACGGATGTGTGTGTGTGTGCTCTTTTGTTCATCATTCCATATAGCTTTTTCATCTGTTTCCATCTGTTTTTTCATCTTTTTCTTTTTACCCATTACAACTCGCTTTTGCGGCATAACAGAAAAGACAAGAAGGCGGCTTCTTTCTTTGACTCCCTGTGTTCTGTGTCTGTTCTGTCTCTGTTTTCATGTTGTTCTCTCTTTCTGTCTCTGTTTGTGTTTGTGTCTGCTTAAGTGTAAATGACTCTGTTTGTCTCTTTTCTTCTGTGTATTGTTCACTCTCTGCTCTATATTGTGTATGTAACTGATGATGATTCTGTTCATATACTGATTGCATTAAATGAAGAGGTTCAGACAGATGAGAAAACGAGAGAGATGAAGAAGGAACAGAAGAGTGAGCAGACAGAGAAACAGAGGAAGCAGAAAGGACAGGATGAGCGAAATGAGAAGTCATAGGGTGCATCATGTAGGTCAATGAGAAGAAGAAAGAAAAGAAAACACTAGAAAAGAGACAGAGAAAAGAATGCGTACAATCCTGCAAAATGCATCATATACATATATATATACAAAAAAAATGGCTCAGGAACTGGATGCTCAAATGCTTTGCCCTTCACGGTTGTTGCTTGTCACCCTCTGCCGATTGCTATAATCTTTTTTTGCATATTGTTATTCAATTTGAAATATTTGTGTTTGATCAGCGAGATTCATCATAAACACACAACAACAACAACAACAAGCAGTAGCAGCAAGCGGCGAGCGGCGAAGAACAAAACAAGAAATGAACGTTGTGCACAGCCTGTTTTTTGGCACACAAATACAAAGAGAGCACAGCAAAACACATATGCAAATGACGACAAAACAGTCAATACAGTCATGGAGAAAGCAATGACCATGCCGGAACCACAAGAAACAACGAACAACCTCGACAGTGAGAAATGGCCAGCGTGTGTTGATTTGGTTAACTGATTTGAGAAACACCTTTTTTTTTCCGGCGTTTTCGAATGTTGAAGCATCTTTGATTCATAATATGTCTTATACAATGATATACGCGTGCTACGAATGCGTATGCAAAAAAACCGTTCTAAATCTAAGTCTTGAATGTATTGCTGGCTTAGGTTCAGGTCCTCTCTTTTCTTTCTCACTTGTTTGATATTTTTTTCCCCTCTATTCCTCAGGGACTCCTTCTACAGGTACAAAGGTATACCCGACTCCTGTGATAATATTCATTTCAATATTTTGATCAAATAATGCACAGCATAAACAGCGAACCAAATGACCTATATATGAGAGAAGGAAAAGAGAGAAGAACAGAGAGGCAAACAGAGAGAAGAAACAAAGGAGAGAAAAGGGAGAAAGAGAACAGAACAAGAGAAAGAGAAAAAGAGAGTGACAACAAAAAAAAGAGGAGATACGGACAAGTGAGAAAAAGGCGCAGCATGAATACTCCACTGAGTCTTCTTCTTTTTGTCCACTTCATCTGTTTGGTTCCTTTTTCTCTTCCTCTGTTTCTATTGTGTTCTGTTCTTTTTTTTTTCTTTCTTTTTTGTTTTTCCTCTTTTTCCTTCTTTCTTTTGTTCTTTTTTTTTTTTCTTACCATATTTTGTTTTGATATTGACATAAATATTATATCCGGTCTCATTTGCCATACGTGCTTTCAGCTGCTGTGCATGTAGACGAACACATGATTCAACATCAAATAAAGATTGATGTGCACGAAGACTGAGGAAAGAAAAAAAGAGAGAAAGAGAAAACAAAATCAAAAGAGAGAGACAGAAAAGACAGCAGCGGAAAAGAAGAGACAGAAGAAAAAGGAGGGCAAAAATGAACCAGTCAGCATTTGAATGCCTCACTTCACAGCATATATATCCACCTTTCTCACACTCTCTCAAAATGTCTGTTTTTTGTCTCTTACCCATCTCTAATAAATAAGCTTCTGAGTTCACTCTGTGTATATCCATATAATCTCTCAAAGTTTGGATTGCATCTGACAATGAGCTGTGCTTCGACTATATCAGTCTCACAGCCATATGGATGACCCTGCTTCTGTCTTTTACGCTTCTGCTCAGCTAAAACAGCGTCTTTCTCACACTCAGGTAGAAATTCAGGATACTGACAAAAGACAAACACGAAGAAACAGAAGGAAAGGAAGAAGGAAAGAAGGAAAGAGGGAAAAAAGGAGACATCAACAGCTGAACTGTTAGTTATGACAAGAGCATCAGTGACTGTGCCTTTTTTGAGCAACCAAAATGTCCGCTTTTTTCCCTTCTGCCTTTTTTCTCTCTCTTTTTCTTTGTCGTTTTGTTTTTTCTCTGTCTTACCCATCCAAACTGTAATCCAGCAAACTGACAGAGTACGGGATTAGTGTTTTCATCTTTACTGACTGTTGGTGAATAATCAAAAGAAGTACGCAAAACACGCATTCCAGTGAACACATCAACCAGCTCATCAATGGATGACCAATCAGCTAACAGGAAAAGCAAGAAAGAAAGAAAGAGAAAGAGAGAGAGAGAAAGCGAAAAAAGGAAAAGAGAGGAGAGAAACGGAGAATGTCACACAGACACAACATCAAACCGTCAGTAAAGCAAATGCATGCACACAGAAGTGTACACAACAACAGCACTGGTAGAAGCATGATAGTATATTACCTGATGGCCATGTTCGTTCTATACAATCAACACAGTCACATTCCGCTCCATGTAATGACACCGGTACCGTTGAACCACATGAGAATTCTGCACACTGTTTCAACAGATTGACCTCTCCTCTCATGGTCATTTTGTGTTTTGCTCTCGCTAAAAACGCTGTTCTGACTCTTGTTCCTCTCGGTAGTATTTGATCTACAAACTGTGTTCCTATGTCCATATGTTCAGCTGATACAGCGATTTCCATCAATTCCACGAGACTTCTCTGCAGTGATTGTCCAGCAGGAAAAGAGAGTGTGGAGGACATATAATTCGACAGAAGAGAACGAAGAGAAGATAATAAGACAGAATCACTCAACAGATAACAAGCACGGGACACATAGTCACAAGAATGAAGGTTACGGGCTAAAGTATAGGCATGACGAACACGATGACAGAGAACAGTAGAAAAGTCAGTGGAAACAAGAGAAGAAGAAGAGTTCGAAGAAGAGAAAGTCGATGAGGAATTGAGCATGGAACGAGAAGAACCAAACTGTTGCGTTGGGTTGGGTAGCGGCAGTTGTAAAGACATCCCTCTCTGTATATCAATGACGCTCTCATCACTCTCACTCGTTGTTGAACTATCGGAACGATTTGATGCGAGCTGATGATTATGACTGTTATGAGTGTTTGCAGGTGGAGAGGGAGAAGAATGTGAGGAGTGAGAAGAATGTGAAGAATGTGAAGAGTGAGGAGAGTGAGAATCTGATGGTTGCACAGGAACAATACGAGTGTGTTGTTGTTGTTGTGAAGAAGAAGCAGCAGCAGAATTCGAGTTCGGTGCATTTAGCGCTTCAATTCTTGGTGTATGTGACAATAATGGTGACATTCCACGTGTTAATCCTAGTGAAGATGCACTCAATTGATGATCCGACCAGTCACGTGAGAAAGGTGATGGACTCATAGGGGCATTGGACAATGACAAACGCTGAGGTGAAAAGACAGGGACAGACAGAGAAGATGGAAAGGGAGTTGTCAACACAGAAACAGAACCTGGCGGAGGCAAAGGAGAAAGAGAGAGAATAGATGGAGGAACAACAGGACCATCAAAGACAGAAGAATCCAATTGAGAGAAAGATTGGGTGCGAGGGGTAGAAAGATGAGGAGGCTGAGTCGGTTGAAAAGGGGAATAATCTGAAGGAAGATTATGTGTCGTTTGCATCTGTTGTTGTGGTTGTTGCTGTGATGGTTGTTGCTGTTGCATTTCCATTGTTGTGGGTCTCTCCTGTTCTGCCATTTCCTGTTCCTCTATGATCTCATTTGCTTTTCCAACACTGCATATCTTTCGTTTCTTTCGGTCTCTTTTGAACTCATTTGGTCTGTCGATACACTGTCTGTTCAGGCGAACACAGCGACTGCATGGCCGTGTACTGTCAAGCAAGAAAAGAGAAAAAAAGGACAGTGAGAAAAAGAAGAGAAACAGAAGAGAAAAAAAGAGAAAAGAGGAAAAAACAGTGACAAACAGTGAATGAAAATGCAACAACAAGAAAATAAAAAGACAGATTGACAGACAGATAAGACAACGAGCGAGATTCGGCATCAAAACAAGTGTGTTGTCACTCTGTTGTTCTATGTCTGCCATGGTTGTTTCTTCTTCTTTCCTTACCCATCACAGCTTGCTTTCGCAGCATAACAATATAGACAAGAAGGTGGTTTTCTATTGATTTTTTTCCCACTCCCTGATGCTGCTGTTGTCGCTCCATTTGTGTTTCCTATAGGGTTTTGCTGTGTTTGAACGATGATTTGTTGTTGTGATGGCTGTGATTGTATGGACTGTTGTTGTTGTGGATGAATCATATTAATATTCATCTGATTGTGTATATTGGTTGGCATCGGAGAAGAGAAACGAACATTCTGAACATTCTGAATATTGACAGAATCTGATGGAGCAGAGAAATGGACATTGTTAGTCAGAGGGTTATTAGTCGGAACAGAAAAAGGGGTAGAAGAAAGAGGACGAAAAGAGAAAGAGACTGACGAGGAAGAAGAAAGAGGTGGATTGGAAACAGGGGCAAAACCAACAGGAAAAGGGCGTGAAGTGTGCATGGAGAGAGAGAGAGAGAGAGAGAGAATACGTAAAAATGGGTGAAAAAAAAAAAAGAAACGAATCAAAAGTCAGTTTCAAGTTGTATTAGAGTAGAAAGAGAGAGAAGAATCAGTGTGGAGAAAAAAAAGCTGAAAAGAGTGAAGATGATGGAGTTGGAAAAAGAACACTTGTGATGAGTTGAACACACAGAGATACGATGCAGCGGATACAGATCATATGAAAGAGCGCATTCTAAAACATGTAAAAAGAGGTGCGCAGTACACGAGCAGCAGCAAGAACACAGGAAGAAAAAGGCTGACAGAAAAACCCCATTCTTTGACCGCGGAATCGAATAACACAGCAAAGAGAAGAGGAAGAAGACAGCACAAACACACAGCATAGAGCATAAATGTGCATCATTGCGCATCCAGAGACAAAGACCGCTCATAATCATTGGAACGCGAAGAGAAATGAAAGAGTGAACTTAAAACAGAGAAATCAATCTCTGCATTGTCAAGGACACCGTTGTGGTAGGCTGTGTGCTTCTGTTTGCTTCTCTGATTCGCCTGTAATCGACTACATTTCCGTCAGTTCAGTTAATTATGCTGCCATCTCTGTGCTTGTCACCTTTTGACATGGGCAGTAACCGCTTGTGATTCTTTTTTGTCATACGCAATACATGTGCTATCATTGCTCTGCTTTTTCCTCTTCTTCGACTGTTTTCTACCCCTGTTCATACACTTTTAATTTCTGTATACATACTCTGCTCTTTGCCTTTTTTCTCTGTTCTCTGATTGTCTCTCTTTGTGTCTGTATCGGTTTGTGTCTGTCTGCTTCTCAGACTTTTTTTCCCCAACTTCTTTCTAGTTGCTGATTGTTTTGTTTTATTCTCGAATTTTCTCTGCATTCATCCTTTGTTTGTCTGTTTATGGAGTGATTTGTGCGTCATGTGAAAGAATTTTCTCTGTGCTTTTTGTGCTTTCTCATGTGATTTTTCCATCCACTCCCCTTCTCTTCCTCCATCGTATGTTTCTACCACCTTCTTCATTCTCTTCTTTTCTACAAATGTTTCTTTGATCAAAAATGAGCAAGTGAAAAAAAAAAAACACTGAAGAAACGGCAGGTCAGAAAAGGTGTGAAAATGCCGGTCATTGTCGATCTGTCAGACAGTCGTCAGAGTAAACAGAGTCGACAGAGTTCAGCTGATGGAACAGACTCTGATTCTCGCTTTGCATCTATTCAACTCTCTGACTCCATTGAATCGGTCAGCTCGAAATCAGAGAATGAGGACGCCACTGACAGTGAAGCTCAACTTTCTGTTTCTGCTTCCCCTCTGACACATTCACACACAGAATCGTCTGTTTCACTCTCATATAATCAATGGATTGAACAGCTGCCTCAACAATATAGAGACATTTTTACTATGAGTGATGATGATGAAGAAGACGAAAATGAGGAAGATGAGGAAAATGAGGACGAGGAAGAAGAAGAGAAGGAACAGGAGGAAAGCAGCGAAAACGATGAAAACAATGAGAAAGAACGAGAACAGATGAGAAAAGTCATTATCACTAAGCCACTCACAGAAGAACAGCGAAGATTACAAGAAGCTGTCAAGATTGAACAAGTGAATTTTGGTAACGAAACGAATGAACACAGTCAGAATGGACAGCAGAATAGTGATGAAACCTCATTTGATCGTGAATTAGCAGCCGCTCAATCCTCTGCTCATAGTCATCATTCTGACATTACAACAGTGTCAGCGACAAAGCAATGGCGTCCAAAAGTCACTATCAAACCGCGTCGTGTGATGGTCAAGATTCCTCTACGTAAACCTGCCATCGTTCCTGTTTCTGAGCCAGAAATCGAACGATCACCCACACCGCCTCTGCCTTCCTATCCTCATTATTCTTCATATTTCCCTGTCTCAACAGTGTATATCCCATCACAAATGTATCCATCTGAGCTGAGAGATTACATAGAGATAGAGACCGGTGTGATAGAAGAACAGATATTCAAAGAAGTGTTAACAACAGGACATGCTGGAAGAACAGCAGGAAGAGAGGGCAGTGAAACCTTAAACAAACAGCAGGCTGTTACTATAGCAGAAATGCAATGGAGTCAGAGATTCATTGATTTGACAGAAATCCATACAGAATATCAGCATGAACCAATTATGTATATTGATCCAATACAGCAAGCTGATGCTCAGAAAGCACAGAAAGAAGAAGTTGCTAATTTGCTAGCTGAAGGCGTTGAAACATTACGCGCTCCTAAGCAATGGGTGACTCTTCGCTCACGTTATCAGCACTTTCCTAAACCATCTTATCGTTCTCATCTTCGTCCATTCCGTCCATGTTTTTCTTCTTCTGCTGCTGATCGCATCTTCTTATCCCCTGTTCGTTTCTTCGTGTTAGCAGTCCATCGTATGATCGATCTGATGAGACCGATGACTGCACTCAATATAGAGAATGAATCTGTTGAACAGGCATGGATCTCAAGTGCTAGTTCAGGCATGTTCGAACATCCTGCTTCTAGTGAGTTGTCATCTGTCCATGCACCTCAGAGTGCTTTTGATTCCATCTCACCAAATGTCGTTTCGCAGCCCTCCATGCTGCATGCTGTTGATCATTCTCATTCTACGCGCACATCAGCTTCGACTTTTGATACAGCACCACCATATTCACCATCAAATCAAAATCAGATGCTGTATGGCAATGACAGTGTACAAGAATATGGAAGTGTGTGGGTAGAAGAATATGAAGATGAAACAACACAGATGGATGAAAGGAGGCACACAGGAATAGTCACATCAGCAGATATCAGTTTCTCACCGAATAGAGTAGATCCAAATGATGAATGGGGGCCATTCAAATCACGCTCTCCGACTCTTCTTACACGTGCACGTTTAGAAGCACAGCTGCCACAGTTCTCTTCTTTACCCATTCCTCGTGTTCCTGTGCCTTTTGCTCTGTCTACTGTTCTCTCACCTGTCAATCCAGCTATTCCTGCACATACTCGTCTAACAAACTTCCCTTCACTCATTCTTCCGCCTGTTCGCTCACCACACTATATGATGAATTCAGTCAACTATCGGAATCCTTTTCTTCGCAAATCGCATAGTGCAGCTGTTTCTGTTCCTGCATCACCTGTCTTTCCTTCTTCTCCTATAGTCACCCCTCCTTTTGTTCCATCCTCACCTAACTTCCCTCATCAACCTCTTCCAATGCCATCTTTCTTACCTATCGCATTACAGCCTGATGGTACACCAATCAGACGTATGCGTTTTCTATCACCGCCTGTCACACCACTAAAACAGCAGACAAATGAAGAGAGTGAAGATTTCATGCGAAAAGAGGGGAAAATGACACGTGTCAAAACGATTCCAACACGTGCACCTTCACTGCCGAAGAAGCCATTACCTGTTCCTAAGATGGTCTCTGCACCGAAACGAATCATACCTGCACCACCAGCTGTTCGTACAGCGATAGGCAGTCCACGAGTCCATATGCGCATTTCTTCTTTTATTGGAGAATTTCCGCCTTCTCCTTCAGTTCATACACCTCGTGATCATGATAGTGCGAATCCTTCCTCAGCTCTTTTCTCTCTTCCCTCTCCACTCACCGAGCCCTCTTCTCACTCTTCTTCTACTACTTCAACCCCTCGTGTTTCTGACTCTCCTTTTACTACTGATCCTCGTCCACCCGCATTGCCTGAACCTCCAATTCCATCTTTCTCATCTGTTTTTCCAAATAAGCCATTACCTGTTCCAACTGCATTATTACGTGCGAAACCACCTATTGTCCCCATACAGCGAGAGCGTGATCTCAAGCTAAAATTACATGTCAAACTCAAACCTGTGTACAGCATGAACAGTGATCGAGCATGGCGTATGGCAGTCATGCATGGAAAAGATATCCCTCAGTCATTACTGTTACATTGGAAAGATAAAGCAGCAAGGAATGACCAACGAGCTAGTCAAGAAGAAGAAAAAGAAGATGGATAGGGAGCAGAGCGAAACATCTTCATTACAGCAATGTTAGTTAAGCTGTGTCGCACTGTACTAGCAGTCGCGATCAACATTAGAATTTTTAGCAGCAATAGTTAGCAAATGTTTAGCAGCAAATAGAAGCAGGAAAGTTTTAATGAAATGACTGCTGCGCGCGGTTCGGTCGTGGTTTTTAGTTTGTCGCGCGCCCAAGGCCTCCACCGAATTCGCTGCGTTGTTCGAACGAAACTTTTAGGAAAAGCGAACACTGCAGCTAGGTTATGAAACATGCACCAGTTGAATTTTTCAATTGCACCTGCAAATCATTATTATTTGGAAACTTAATACAGCAGCCAATCAGAACAGCTAATGAACATTCAAAGTAAGGAAAGGAAAGAAAAGAAAAAGAAAAAAGAACACGAACAGGAAAAGGACAAGGACAAAAGGAAAGAGAATAAGAAAAAGCTTCGAAAGCAACAGAAACAGTGCTCAGCTGCACCATGACAATTTCTTCCAATGCAGTCAGATGATGTCAATCAATTGAATATTAGTTTGTTTTCATTGCTCACTCTTTTGACTCTTCTGCAGTTCCGGCTGCTGTTGTTGTGCTGACTGTACTACTCGTTGTTGCCGCTGCCGGTGTGGCTGTTGCTGTTGTTGCTGCTATAGGAGCGGTTGCTGCTGTTGTTTCTGTCTCATCAGGTAATTGATTGAGTGTTGCTAATAATGTATTTTTCTCTTCATTAAATGCATCATCTTCTGCTTTATCTTTCTGAAATTTCATTAAGAATTCAATCAGTTTCTTCTTATTACGGACGAGGATATCAAGAACAGGGGGAGATTTACGAGGATTCGCAACGAAGATTTTGAACACTAAAAGAGAGGAAAAAAAAGGCATAAAAACATGTATGTGAAAAACAGCAGATTCGTTAAACAAGAGGCGTTCAAAGCAGAGAAGCAAGACTGATAATGATGCGCGACAAGCAATACGCAAAGAGCATAAACTTTTGTGCCTTCGTTGCTTTTTTTTTTACCATGAAACGCTTCAAATTGAATCGCTTTCGTCGTTCCTCTCAACAGATTCATCATAATCTTCAGATTATCTGCACTATTAATATATTTGATCATCACAGCGAAGTTAGAGCGGTTGAGCAATAGCTCGCCTAACAGCTTCAGAGATTGACGTTTTGTCACATAGTTACGTGACATTAGAAGAATGTTGTATTTCTTGCAGAACTAGGAGGAAAAACACATCATATGACATATGAGCAAAAAGAGAGAATACACAAGAGTGAGCGAAAACAGAAAAACCAATCATGGAAGCATGTATGCTATTCGTCACCTACACTCTCCTGAAGAAACTGTTCCTCTGTATTGTTCCATTACCTCTTCAAAATGTGTTTCTAAGAATTTAGCACATTGAACTTTATGTTTTGTTAACATTAACTATAGACAAACAAACGCGCAGACATATGCACAGCAGATGGCAATACAAAGAAGCAAAACGACAGTGTTTGACATTAGCGAGAAAATACAAAAAGAGAGCGAAAATATGAGCAACGACAGAAAGGATAGGCAACCATCGCACCCTCGCTGAGCAATTCGATGACTCTGTTTAAGCCCGTGTCATGTGTTTGTTACCTTAAAAGTAGCAAAAGCATCTGAAGCAATATCAAAAGTGCTCAATTGCACATATTCAAAGAATGCTTCAAACATTGCATTGTTTGTCAGAATCGCTTGATTTAACTCTTCATGTCTGATCACTTCTCTCAATATACTGCCACAATTCAGCGCGATTTCTCCATCCGTATATCCTTCTACTAGGAACTGTAAAATGACCGGATGTGCTTTCACATACTCTACGGATTGCTGTTTTCTCTGTCTCAACACATAGTTATATACCTGTGCAACATCTTTTCGGGCTTCAAATTCAAAGCGTTTGATATGGATTAATAAATCAATCAATAGATTAGATGAAAATAACTCTTCTACAAGCTTGTTGATCTCATTCTCTTTTGGCTCATTTTCAGCATCGCCATACAACATAAACTTCATGCCGGACAGGTTCAGACTGATTTTTTCAGAGGACTGTTGATGAGTGTTAGACAGGATGAAATGATCAAAGGGCGCAAAGATGGGAGAAAAAAATGGAGATTGAGAAGAAACATGAATGCAGATGAAGAAGGAAAGATGAATGAACCAATGCAGGCATGTGAATACAAAGCAAACACAAGCAAAAAATAGCATAAGCAGTACACATTAGCAACTGGCCATCTCTGTTGTATCTCTAACCCATCGTAACGCATTCTATCCATTCCACGTGTTGTCGTCTTCATTTTTCTGCGTTTCTCCTATTCTCTCTTCTTTTGTTTCTTTCCATCTTCTCTTCTTCTTTCTCATTACCTTTTTCAGTATTTTCTCATCAGTCTGATTCTGATCAGCCATAATTTCAATATGTTTTCGTGTGGATTTGACGAGTTCTGAAGGGGATTTCTTACGATGTCCAAAGATGAACGACATTTTTGTGTGAGTGAGTGAGAGAGAGAGAGGAGATAGATAGACGAAAGAAACGAGTAGAAAAGAAGAAGAGCGAGAAACAACCACAACCAATCGCACAGGAAAGGTCGGGAAAAGGAAGAAAGCGAGAGACGGTGAAACCGGTCAGAATAGCAGATGAACAGTTGGTAAGATGACACGAAGAGATGTCAAAAAACAAGAGTATAAAAGAAGAAGATTAACGGAGCGTTTGTCTGCTGACAGGTTAATCCCCCCTATGTTTGATTCCAGCTAATCAGTTGAAACAAAACGACGCCAGCCAAACTGATCTGTGACAACAAAAGAATCATCACAAAACAAAACGCTGAATTACGTCAATAAACCACATCCATGAAGCAGAAATAGACACAGCGGATAGGACAGGTAGAAAGAGACGAGATGGACAAGACAAAAGACACTACACAGAAGAAAGGAAAAAGATGAAAGGAAAAAAAGTCGAAACAGCCAGAGAAAACCATTCGTGTGAAGGCATTCAAGCGACAATGACCATACAAACACGAATGAAGAATAGTAATAGCATTAAGCATCAGATAGGTATGTCAGAAAGAGGAAAAAAAAGAGAGCATCCTATACCAATTCCTCTGCCTTTTCGTTCACTTCGTTTTCTCCGGGACACTTCTTTGATGAAATTGAACAGCTCAACCAATGACGGCAGCATTAATGCATTCTTTCGAGTCCAAAAATATATAATCAGCAGAAAAGCGGCAGGACAACAGGCAAAGACAGCATCGAACGCATGAAAAGCAAAGAGAAAGCGTTCATCGCCATCCATCTGACACATACAGATGCATAGTCAACAATCAAACCATACAAAAAGTATAATGAACATACACCGCATCGATTTCGCCACAGCCGAAAGCTTGAAATCTTCATCCATCCATAGCATCGTTTGCTTTTCCTTTTTCCTCTTTGCTTTTTGTGTTTCGAAAGCTGCCTATTGTTTCTGCTTTTCACCTTTGTTGCACTGATGTTTGCTGTTTGTTTTTCATGTTTTTTATGCTGCTGTCATATACATGTACCATCTATGCGAATATGGTTCGAATTCACTCTGTCTTCGCTTTTTGCAGTCGATTTTGGTGAGTTCAACGTGAAGTCAAACAAAAAGAAGATATCAAAACTTTTGATAATCATTGAGGGCTGTTGTGTCATCCTTGTGTTGCCATCCATTTTCTTTCTTTTTTACCATTTATAGACGTTGTTTATGAGCTTTTTTTGTACGTGGGAATCATTCGCTGATGTTGCTTGTCACCTTTGTGCTGCTAGCTTTTCAGCTTTGCCTCTCTTTCAGCCCTGTATGATCCATTGATGTTTTCTTCTGTCTTTGCATGTGGATTATAGTCATTCGTCGCCTCACTTCATCCTAATTTGAGTCGTTGTTTGTGCTTTGCCATTTCTGTGTTGGTCAAACTGTGCTGCTTTGTTGCTTTCCTTCCTGTTGCTTTTTGCATTTCCCTTTTCTAAGCTGATGTTTTCGTGTTTGATCGTGTGCTTTACAGCTGCTCTGTAGACTTACTTCGCTGCCCCCCACAATCAGATTGTAGAAGCATTTTCCTTGTTCAGATGCTTTCTGTGTATGAAGCGTGCTCGATTTGTGTTTTTGTGCTGTGTATATTCTTTCCATCGCTGTTTTTGAGAGTGCTCTGTATATACTGATCAAAGATTCATCTTCGCATTTTCTTGTGTTTTTTGTTTTTCAGTCTCATCAATTCGCTCCTTTGTCAGGTGCGAATTTGATTTGCCTATTCTTTTGGCCCCCCTTTTTGCATCTTCCATCATGCGTCTCTCCACTATCGCCTTCGTCACTTTCGCTCTTTTAGCAGTCTCCTTTGTCACCGCTTCGACTGAATCCGTTGACAATGAAAGAGCCGGTGTGAAAGCACGCTCATTAAATCATCTGATTAGTGCCTCACCTGTTGTGGTTTTCTCAAAGACCTATTGTCCGTATTGTGCAAAGGTCAAAACGATTCTGTCTTCGTACCCATTAACCACTTCAGTCATCTTTCATGAATTAGGTACAAAGAAGGGAAAGAAAAGAGAGAAAAAAGAGAAGAATCGACAAAGAAAAAAAGAAGAAACATGAAAAAGAGTTCAACAAGCGATAAAGAATGTTACCAGTACAGTTGTGAAGAGATGGATGTTTACCAAGTTTTTTGCTAATGCTCTTGTTCTGTCTTCTTTCGCTTTTGGTGCGTCTTTTCCTATTTTTTTTTTTCTTTTCTTCTTTAGATGTGGATGAAGATGGTGAAGAGCTCTTACAGCAGATCGCTCTGTCTACTGGTGCCTTTCCAGCACAGTGGGATCCGAAGCTTGGAATTCACGTGACTTGAAGTCGCGGCCGCACTGACCCTATAGTGAGTCGTATTAATTTAAATCATACCAACATGGTCAAATAAAACGAAAGGCTCAGTCGAAAGACTGGGCCTTTCGTT